>JAABUX010000018.1_pt1 | contig 272468 bp, 243 predicted proteins | sample 5561851 | NCBI WGS metagenome assembly JAABUX01 (sample SAMN10711883, study PRJNA513361) | rock metagenome | isolation source: Antarctica rocks | place: Antarctica: Victoria Land, Richard Nunatak red sandstone | collected 2016-01-03 | reverse complement strand
GTGTGCTATAGTTCGCCATGTCCCAGACCGCACCGCCAGCCGACTCCGACGCGCCGCGCCCCCTGCCGCGCCGCGCGGCCCCGCGCATCCCTAACACCCGCGCGAACCGTCCGCGCTTTGCCATGCTAGATGCCGCCTGGATCGTCGTTCTGGGGGCGCTCTCGCTGGCCCTGTCCGCCCATCTCAACGGGTTGGCGAGCGGCCAAGCCGCCGGGACATTTGCCGCGTCAGGGACGGTCATCGCGCTGTATCTACTCGGCTGGCGGGCACGGGATCGGGCGGCGGGCGTCGGGGCTGGCCTGCTGGCGGCGGCGAGCCCCATGTTTCTTGCCGGAGCGGCTCACTCGCCGCAAAGCGCGGCGTTCATGCTGCTGACGATTGCCGCCTTGTTTGCCTTCGTCGCCGGGTCTTCCCTGGCGGCGCTGGCCCTGGCCGCCGTCGCCACCCTCGTTCGCCCTGATGGGCTGCTGCTGGGCCTGCTTCTGATGGGGCTGGCGCTGGCGCAGCAGCGGAAACGGGCGGTTTACGGGGCGGCGGTCTTCTTAGTCCCTCTCATCGCCGTTTGGTCGGGCCGTATCGCGTCGGGCCATGGGCCGCCGCCGATGCCCGCCTTCGGCGTCCATTGGGGGCCGCTGCTTTGGCTGTGGACGCCCGCCGCCGCCCTGCTGGCCTGGCTGCTGCTGCCGTTCTGCGCCGAGATGAGCGAGCCGATGCGCCGGGCGCGCTGGCTGCCCGTCGTCCTGTGGGCTGTCCTGGCCCTCGCGGCGGCCTCGCTCCTGTCCTGCACCACGCCGACCGGGATGATGCTGCCGCTCATGCCGCTGCTGTTCGCGCTCGCCGGGGGCGGCCTGTCTCGCCTGCTGCCGACATTGGCGGGCGAGTTCCCCAGCCCGGCGGGCCGCTACGCTTTGGCCGTCCTGGCCGTTCTCGCCCTCGTCGGCCTGCATGTCCGTCTGGAACCCGGCGTGGGCGCCCGCCTCAGTACGTCAGCAGCGCCTGGATATCGTAGCCGCTGAGGACCTGCCGCCCGGACAGAAAGCCTAGCTCGATCAGGAAGCTGAACCCGGCCACCTTCCCGCCCAGCGCTTCCACCAACTTTGCCGCCGCCGCCGCCGTGCCGCCGGTCGCCAGCAGGTCGTCCACGATCAGCGCCCGCTGCCCCGGCTGGATCGCATCGCGATGGACCTCGACGACCGCCGTGCCGTATTCCAACGCATACTCCTCCTGAATGGTTTCCGCCGGCAGTTTGCCGACCTTACGCACAGGGACAAACCCGATTCCCAGCGCAAGCGCCACGGGAGCGCCAAAGACGAAGCCGCGCGACTCGATCCCAACGATCAAGTCAGGACTCCACCCCTGCGCCTGCGCGACAAAGCGGTCCACGACTTCCTGGAAGGCAGCGGCGTTTCCCAAAACAGGCGTGATGTCTTTAAACAAAATCCCGGCCTTGGGAAAGTCCGGGATGTCGCGTATCAACTTGGCGGCGAGAAGCGTCATGGATCAGTGGGTCAGTAGCCGCCGACACCCTGGTTGCCGAAACTGCCGGGGAACGGAAAGTCCGGCAGGATGGTGGCGTTGGTGTTCGGAACGGACGTGACGGACGAACCCGGCGGGAACAGGCCCGGCGCGTTCATGCCGGGTACGACCGGCTGCATTCCCGCTCCGGGTGCGTAGTCCACGCCGGGATACGCGACGCCGCCGTTAGGCGCGGGGTAGCCGAAGCCGCCGTAGCCATAGGGGTTGCCGTAGTCGAAGCCATAGGGACTGTAGCCGGAATAGCCATACGGCGAGTACCCGCCGAGGGAGGCGGTCGCATCAGAGCCATTCGGCGTCGTGCCGGGCACCCCGTTGGTGGACGCGGGTTTGGCGACTTGATTGCGGAACGTCACCAGCGGCAGCGCCATGACCGGCTGACCATTGACGTCCCGGTCTATGATCTCACCTTTCAGCCGCGCCGGCTCCTGGCCGGCCTTGAAGAAGCCGTAATAGGCCCGCCAGACCGTCCCCGTTTGCTTCGCGACCACCGCCGCCGCCGTCGCCGCCGTCATGCGCCGGCTGGGGAACACGACGCTGCCCTCGACCGCGCCGCTGATCTGCGTCAGCGCGCCGTCCACGCCGGCGATTGTCTGAATCGCCTCGCGCGCCGGGACTTTCGTGGCCGGAAAGACGACCGGCGCGTCGTTGTCCACCTTGACTTCCGGCACGCTCGTGCCGGGGGCGATCTTGCTGACGACGTAGACCTTCTGGAAGTCCATGCCCAGCGCGTTCCCCAGGTCGTTCATCGCCTGGACGCGCCCATCCGGCGTGTCCGCGTTGTCCACGGAAAATGTCACCGGCTTGCTGCCGCTCACTGCGCTTCGGAAGACGATGGAAACGCCGTACCGGCGGCTCATTTCCGCCACGGCGTTGCTGGCCGGCGTTCTGGTAAAAGTCAGCGAGTCGGCCCGGACCGCCGCCGCCAAAAACAGGCTTGCTCCGGCGGCAAAGAAGGTTAGGGTCGCTTTTTGTGCAGCGTGTGCGGTTGCCATTGCGGATCACCTCAAAATCAGAAGACTTCAGAAGACTCTTGCTTCCTTTTCCCCGCTTCGCCCCGGAAACAAACGCCCCCGTCGTCGCCGCCGGGCCTCAGCCCGCCGCTGCCACGATGGCCGCGAAATCCTTTGCCTTCAGGCTGGCGCCCCCAATCAAGCCGCCGTCAATGTTGGGCCGCGCCAGCAGTTCGGCAGCGTTGTCCGGCTTCATCGAGCCGCCGTACTGGATGCGCACCGCCTCGGCCGCCTCGGCCCCGAAGTTCTCGCGAACCGCCTGCCGGACGACGCCGCAGACCCGGTCCGCCTCCTCCGGCGCACACGTCTCGCCGGTGCCGATGGCCCAGACCGGCTCATAGGCGAAGACGACCTGGCCGCCGACCTGTTCGCCCGAAATCCCCGCTAGCGCCCCCACGACCTGCGCCTGGACGACGGCGTCCGTGTCCCCCGCCTGCCGCTCCGTGAGCGTCTCGCCGATGCAGACAATGGGCGTCAGCCCCGCCGCCAGGGTCGCCTTCGTCTTGATGTTGACGCCCGCGTCCGTCTCGCCCAGCGTCTTCAGCAGGTCCGGCGTCAGGTCCGGCTCGGCCACCCCGAACCGCCCGCGCGTCTCCGAGTGCCCCAGGATAACGTAGGTGACGCCGACGTCTTGCAGCATCGGCAGCGACACCTGCGACGTGTACGCCCCGCTCGCCTTCCAAAACGCATCCTGCGCCCCCAGGCCGATATTTGACCCTTGCAGCGCCTCATGCACCGCGTATAGGGCCGTGTAGGGCGGGCAGATCACGACGTCCGCTCCCGTCTGCCCCGCGACGAGCGGCTTCAGTTCCTCCACCAGAGCCAGCGCCTCGCCCACCGTCTTGTTCATCTTCCAATTGCCCGCGATGATCTTCTTACGCATACCTTGTCCTTTACAACATTCTGTTGCCGTCTGTTACGGCCCCTGCTTCAGCCACTCGGCGATCTGCCTCATGTGGTATCCGTCATGGCCTACGGCTGCCACGATCCAGGCTTCGATGCTGATGGCACCGCTTGCTATGGGATGGCCGACGATGAAGCCGACGCGCTCCCACTGCGGCGGTTCCAAGGCGCGCAGGATCAACGCCATTTCTGCGCGGCCCGCACGAAAGCGGGCCAGGGAGTCGGCGGGCGCGGCCCCGAACGAGCCGCTCTCGCGCGCCACGTCTTCCGGGCTGCGGGCGGGAAAGTGTGGCCCCTCCTCGTCGCGGGTGCGCGCGATGCGGCCCAGGAAGACGCCGTTCCAATCGGCCAGATGCCCCACGACCTCCCGCAGCGTGAACCGGGCCGGGTCCGGCCGCCGGTCCCACACCGGGTCGGCGGGCGCAACGCCCGCCAGCAGCCGTTCCAGCACATCGGGCGCTCCGGCCAGGGCGGTCAGGGCGTATTCTCGCACGAACGGCGGCAGCATCACCTTTATTCCTTCCGGGGCCGTGCGAGCGGCAGGAGATCGGTGACGCGCACGGGCGCATCCGGGACAGCCAGCGGCGCGACCGCCTCCCCCTCATGGTACACGCTCAGGCTGAGGTACTCGCCGCTCTCGGGCTGGCGACGCACTTCCAGCGTGCGCGCCCGCAGGTTGACCAACCAGTAGTCCGGGATGGCCTCCGCCGCGTACATCCACGCCTTCGTCCGCCGGTCATAGCGCAGGGTGTTATCGGACACCTCCACCAGCAGCAGGACATCCGAGGCAAGGGGCGCGTCCGCGTAATCGTCATGAGTTCCCGGCAGTACCATGACATCCGGCAACGGCTCTAACCCGCTCCCTAGCTGCATGGACACCTGCTGCTCGACCGCATAGCCGTCGCTGAAAGCGGCCGCCAGAGCGGCCGCCGTTTTGCTCACCGCGACACTGTGCGGCCTCCCCATCGGACTCATGCGCTTGATTATCCTTCCGTAGATCAGTTCCGTGCGCTCGTCAGGCGTGAGGATGCCGCGTTCCGCCAGGCGACCATACTCCTCGCGGCTGAACAGGCGGGGAAGGCCCAGGCCACGCAGGACGATCTCGCCCTCGACCAGCTCCAATCGCTCTTCCGGCTCAAAGACGGCGGGGAAGGCCATGCGCCGGAACTCAGAGGGGGTCCACCGGCGCAGGGCGAGGCCGGAAGCGGGCGTCAGATCATCCAGGAACGTGGGCGCCAGGAATGTGGACGTTTGCAGGGGAGCGGCCAGAACGGTCATTGGCTTAAGCCTCCCGGAACAGCGTTTGATCCCGCCGCCGCCCGACCGAAACCGTTGTGATGGGGACGCCGACGTACTCTTCCACGGCCTCGACAAACCGCCGCGCCGCGTCCGGCAGCTTTTCGAATTCCCGGATTTCGCTCACGTCTTCGGACCAGCCCGCGAAGGTCTGGTAGATCGGCTCGCACCGGCATAGGCGGCCCTGATCGCTGGGGAAGTCCACGATCTCCTGGCCGTCCAGCTTGTACGCCACCGCCATTTTCACCTCGTCGAAGCCCGTCAGCACGTCCAGGTGGCCGAGATACAAATCCGTCAGCCCGTTTACCAGGGCCGAGTAGCGCAGGGCCACCCCGTCCAGCCAGCCGCAGCGGCGCGGGCGGCCCGTCGTCGTGCCGTACTCGGCCCCGCGCTCACGGATGAGGTCCCCGATGGGGTTGTTCTGCTCCGTCGGGAACGCCCCCGCCCCAACGCGCGTCGTGTAGGACTTGGAAACCGCAATGATCTGGTCAATCTGCGTCGGCCCCAGGCCTGTCCCGATGCAGGCCCCGCCCGCCGACGGGTGCGACGACGTCACATACGGGTATGTCCCCAGGTCAATGTCCAGCAGCGTCGCCTGCGCGCCCTCGAACAGCACTTTCTTGCCGGATCGGGCCGCATACGCCACCCGCAGGGCCGTGTCGTCTACATAGGGCCGCAGCGCCTCGGCGTGGGGCAGCAGATCGTCTAAGATTTGCGCGGCGGACAGCGGCTCGACGCCGTAAATCTTCGTCAGCAGCTCGTTCTTGAACTCCAGCGCCTCGGACAGCCGCTCGGCGAACAGGGCGGGGTCCACGAACTCGCGCATCCGAATCCCGACCCGCGCCGCCTTGTCTTGATAGGCCGGCCCGATCCCGCGCCCCGTCGTGCCCAGCGCCCGGCTCCCCTTGCGCTTTTCTTCCAGTTCATCCAGCAGCTTATGGTACGGCAGCACGACATGCGCGTTGCCGCTGATCTTCAGGTTCTCGCACGAGACGCCGCGCCCTTTGAGGTGCGTCAACTCACCGACGAACGAGGCCGGGTCCAGCACCACGCCGTCGGCGACCACGCAGAGCGTGTTCGGGTGCAGGATGCCGGCGGGGACCAGGTGCAGCTTGTACTCGTCCTCGCCGCCCTCGGCGTTGGGGACGACGACCGTATGCCCCGCGTTGGAGCCGCCGCCCCAGCGCACGACGACGTCCTTGTCATGGGCCAGAAAGTCAATCAGCTTGCCCTTGCTTTCGTCCCCCCACATCGCCCCGACGACCACGGTGTTTGCCATAACATCACTATCCTTTAGCCAGCCACATAATCGGCAGCCGGACGCCGAATTATAGCACTGCGCGCGAAGGAAAGTCAACGAAGCAGGTACAATGCAGCAAAGGAGGCAACACCGGCATGAGACTTATGCGCTTCGTCCTATTCCCATCGTTCCTCGCCACCCTCAGCCTCATCGGCTGCCACCAGACCCAAATGCAGCCGCTGCCCGGCTCGGCGCATCCCGCCTACACCATCACCGACCTCGGCGTCGGAATGCCGCTTGCCATCAACAATCAGGGGCAGGTCGTCGGTCACTTCCCAGCCGGCGCGTTTCCGAACAGCAACGGCTTCCCCTACTTCCACGGCTGCCTTTGGGACAAGGGCAAGCGAATTGACATGCCGACGCTCGGCGGATGGTACAGCGAGGCGAGGAGCATCAACGACAGCAGACAAATCATCGGCACGGCAACGGTCGCCGGAAAGGGGGAATCTGATGCGGATGTTACACATACCTGTCTGTGGGACGGCCATAAACTCACCGATCTACAAGCCGATCCCCGCTTTCATAGGACCAGCGCGATTCACATCACCAAGTCCGGCGCGGTTTACGCCGTCTCGCCGCCGCAACCTCCAAAGGGACAATTTCACCTCTGGCTTTACCCGTCAGGCTTCGGCCCCGGCGTTCGGCGCGATGTCGGGGTCATCGGCGGCCCAAAGATCAAACCGATGTTCATCAATGACTCAGGCATGGTCGTCGGCACTTGGAAAACAGGCGAGAAGCACAACACGACGGACACAGTTGGGGTACAGCGTGCATTCGTGTGGCACCGGGGAGACAGAAAATGGACTGACCTCGGGACTTTTGGTGGACGGGACAGCGAACCTGCCGGTTTGAATAACTTCGGGCAGGTAATTGGAGACGCAATGCTTACCGATGATCCAGTCACACACATATGGCGGGATCATGCGTTTCTTTGGGAAAAGGGGAAGATGCAGGATTTAGGCACATTGGCAGGTGGTCATCGGAGCCGCCCTTGTGCAATCAACTCTAAAGGCCAAATCATCGGATACTCGGACATCAAAGGCAACCCGCTGGGCAGTCGCCCCGTCTTGTGGGAACACGGCCAGATCAAAAACCTGACTAAACTTATTCCGAGCGGGACGCAGTGGGTAGGGCTGGACGGCGCAACAGGCATCAATGATCGCGGCCAAATTGTCGGCGGCGGGATAGTCGCTTACGACGAGCCAAAGAAAGGAACTTACCGGAGCCACGCCTACCTCTTGACCCCCCGCTAGGTCTGTCCGTCCGCTTCGGCCCAGGCTGCTTCCAGATGCAGCCACCGCTCCGGCGCCAGCCGCGCCTCGGCGGCTTCCGGGGCGGGCGAGAGCAGGGCGCGCAGACGGTCACGCAGCGCACGCAGGGCCGCCAGAGCGGCGGCGCAGCGCGGGCAGTGGGCGACGTGCCACTCTGTATACCGGCGCGCCAGCCCGGAGAGGGCCTCGTCGCAGGCGGCGGACAGCAGCGTCTTCATAAAAAAGCAGGGCCGAATGGGTCCGAATGGTTCCATGGTCATTTCAGGTAGCCGTGCGCGCGGCCATAGTCCACAAGCTGCGCCTGGAGCTGGAAGCGGGCGCGCGACAGGCGCGAACGGACGGTGCCGATGGGGACGTTGAGGGCTTGGGCCGCTTCAGCGTAGTCCAGGCCCTCCACATCCACCAATAAGACGCACAGGCGCAGGCCCTCCGAAAGCATCGCCAGGGCGGTTTCCAGCGCCTCATCCAGTGTCCCCGCCAGCAGCGTTTCACCGGGGACATCGGCGGGGGCGGCATGGGTCGCTTCGGGGCCGGACGCGCCGGACGCCGTCAGCGTGTCCAAATCCATCTCCGCACCATGCCTCCGCTGGCGGTGGTAGTCGTTGATGTAGAGATTCGTCAGGATACGCAGAAACCAGGCGCGGACGTTCAGCCCCTCGCGGAACCTGCCCCCGCTGTAGGCTTCATACGCCCGCACCAGCGCATCCTGCACCAAATCCTGCGCCCGGTCCTCATTCCCCCGGCACAAGCGTCGGGCCGCGCGCAGCAGGTCGGGTTCGTGCGCCCGCGCCAACGCGCCAAAGGCCGCGCGCCGGTCGGCGGCCCCCTTATCCTTAAAGAACATGAGGCGGCGACTCAAAAGTTCCATTCGGCTTCGCCCGAAGCCGGACGGCCTCGCGCAGACGGCCCCAGCGCGGGTCGAAGCCGTCCCGGCGCATCTCGGCGTAGGCGCGCGGGAACGTCCAACCCTGCCGGGTCACGCGGTAGATGCCGACCATGCACCCCGTCCGGTCCGCCCCGTGCTGGCAATGCACGAACACCGGCTCGGCAGGCGCCCGGTCCAGCGCGGACAGAAACGTCGCGACCTGTTTCGGTGTCGGCGGGTCCGCCCCCATCGGCAGGTTGATCCAGCGAAAGCCGAGCGCGCGGGCCTCCGCCCCCTCCCGCCGGACCAGTTTGGGCGAGATGCGCAAGTCAATGACGGTCTTGACCCCCATCGCTTTCAGCCGCGCCAGCCCCGCCTCGCTCGGCGCGGCCCCACGCCAGAGGCCCGGCGCGACCGCATGGAAGTTCCGCAGGTCCGGTGCGGCCAGAGCGGGCCGAACAGAGAGCGCCGCCAGGATGAGCGTGGCGGCGAGGCTAAAGGTACGGGTTGTCATTCTGAAGGTACTCTCCGACATAGTCCGAGACGGCGGCTTCCAGCGGCGTGAACGGCACGTCGCAGCCCGCGCCGCGCAGCCGGGTCAAGTCGGCCTCCGTATGATACTGATACGCCGCGCGGATATTCTCCGGCGTCGGGATGTAGACGATCTCCGGCGTCCTGCCCAGCGCCCGGAAGATCGCCCGCGCCAGGTCGTTGAACGTCCGCGCCTGCCCCGTGCCGACATTGAAGATGCCGTTCGCCTCGGGGTGGTCCAGGAACCACAGGACGACGGCGCAAACGTCTTTCACATACACGAAGTCGCGCTCCTGCTCGCCGTCGGCATAGCCCGCTTTGTGGCTCTGAAACAGCTTGATCTGCTCCGTTTCGCGAATCTGGTTGGTCGCATGCCAGACCACCGACGCCATCCGGCCTTTGTGGTACTCGTTCGGCCCAAACACGTTGAAGAAGCGCAGGCCCACGATCTTGTCCGTCCAGCCCTCCCGGATCGCCTCCCCATCCAAAAGCCATTTGGAGAACGCATACGGGTTCAGCGGCAGCAAGCGAGGAGTGACCGAATCATCATCCGAAAACCCCAGCGCGCCGTCCCCATAGACGCTGGCGCTGGACGCATACACGAAGTGGACGGCGTTCGCCATCGCCCACCGCGCCAGCAGGCGCGTGTAGCGGACGTTGCGGACGTAAAACTCGTCCATGTCGGGGTAAGATGTGTCTGTGATCGCCCCGATATGCAGGATGCCCTCGATCTTGCCGTCATACGCGCCCGCCGTCAGGTCATGCGCGAACGCTTCCGGCGAGACGACGTCCACGAACCGCTTGCCCCGCAGGTTCTTCCACTTCGGCCCGTCCCCGAAGTCGTCCACGACCAGGACGTCGTCCCGCCCCCGCGCGTTCAATGCCGCCACCACGGCACTGCCGATAAAGCCGGCCCCGCCTGTCACCACCAGCATTCTCTCAGTCCTCCGGCGACCATTATACCTGATGCCGCCTGTCCCTTCGGCCTGTTCCGCCCCGCCCCGCAGCCGCGCGGCCTGATTCTTCCGCCGCATGACCTCCAGCGCCTGCGGGCCATAGCGTGGAACCCGCCGAGGCTTGTTCCGCCGTGGCCGCAGCCTGTGACGCATCCACAGCCACAAGACGATCCCCCCGCCGATCAACCCCGCGTGCCAGCCGCTCATGCTGCTCGTTGTACCCCCGAGGTTCCGAATCGCCGCCGCGCGGGTATCTTGTCCCCAACACACTCGCGACAAAGGAGAACCTCCCATGCTCGGCTCCCCCTTGGGTCAGGTCAAAGGCACTATTTCTAGCAACTCAGCTTTATGTGCCAGTCGGTCATACCACTGTTGTACCGACGTACTCCGGCTCACGGACTACCTCAGCCGGACCCGGCGAAGATTTTATTTTGGTGGTAGAGATAACTGTTGACACCTTAGCCGTGACGTGTTATACTGGAGAACAGGCAGACTCGCCTGTCAATTCCACTGGGAGGTGTTCTTATGCATCGGTCGTTCTTTCGTAAGCCGCCACGCGGCTTCACGCTCATCGAGCTGCTCGTTGTCATTGCGATCATTGCGATCCTCGCCGCCATCCTGTTTCCCGTTTTCCAGAAAGTGCGTGAGAACGCCCGCCGCGCGTCTTGTGCCAGCAACCTCAAACAGCTAGGCATGGCGGCCACGCAGTACACGCAGGACGCCGACGAGGAGTACATGGAAGTTTACCGGGTGCCGAATAATGGCAACGCCAACTGGCCCAGCACGGCGGTCAATCTCCCCAATGGACAAGTCGCGGGCTGGTTCACCGGCTCCCAAACCGGCTTGGTAAAGGACAACAATGGGAACGTCCTCTACAACTGGGCGTATGTCCTCCAGCCCTTCATCAAGGCCCCTCAGATCATGGCCTGCCCGGACGGGCAGCCGACGCCAGACTGGCAGCCGTGGGGGACGCCGACGGACACAGACCGGGTCAGCTACATCTACAGCAACTGGATCGCGGACACCGGCTCCTACGCCCACCCCGCAGCGACACTCGCCGAGATCAAGAGCTTCTCAGACACGATCCTGTTTTGGGACACCGGCAAGTTGAACCGAGCGGTGGAAATCCAGGGCTGGAACGGGGGCAACGGATGTACGGTAGACAACAACGTTGATCCGTACAATACATGTCCTCAGTGCTATCCTAACTGGGCGCCGCCGCACAGCGGCGGGCGCAACTATGTGTTCACGGACGGGCATGTCAAGTATGCCAAGGATGAGGTGATGTACATCCGCAACCACCCCGAGAAGTGGCAGCCTTCCTGCCAGAAATAATGGAGAGACAGACATGGCTAACAAGCAGATCAGCCCTCTCGTTGGCGCGATTATCGGCGTCGTGGTCCTGGTGGCCGTGGTAGCACTCGGGTACAAGTTCTTCCTCGCACCGCAGCCGCTGCCATCCGTCAAAGACCACCCGCCGCGTGCGGGGTACACACAGTACCCTGGTGGGGCTAGCTACCCCGGCAGCAAGCCTTAGCCCTGGGGCATCTGGAGCAAGGCCCATCCCGGCGAGGGCCGCGAGGAGGTTCCGAATCGCCTCCTCGCGGGTATCCTGTCTCCAACACACTTGCGACAAAGGAGAACCTCCCATGCTCGGCTCCCTCTTAGACCAGGTCAAAGGCGCCATTTCCAACCACTCGGACCAGCCCGGCAACAACTTCGACTCCGGCGGCCTGATGAGCACCATCGAAGGTCTCTTCGGCCAGCACGCCCAGAACACCGGCCAGGACCTCAACTCCGGTCAGGTTCTCTCGTCGTCCCAGGACCCTTACGGCGACCCCGCTGATCAGCAAGGCCAGGTCCTGTCGTCCTCGCAGGACCCCTACGGCGACCCCGCCGACCAGCGTTAGCCCAGTCAGTCAAGGCAAAAACGCCCGGCCTGTTTGCAGGCCGGGCGACTGAAGTCGCGGCAACGAGAGCACAAAACCTGCCTCCGCAGGTTAAGAACAGAATACAGGTCTTAGTCCGCGCAGGCGGGCTTTGTGCTTTTGTTGCAGCGGTTTCAACCGCCCGCAGCGGACGGCGCGAGCCTCTCAAAGCGTCCCTCGCTCCATGCGGTCTTTCTGCGTGTCCGGGACGCCCTCGGTCTGACTGATGTGCAGGCCGGTGACGTTAGCCAGGGCGAAGACTGGCACATCGGCGGAATGCGGCACCTTCACCCGCGCCAAATCCGCCCCCGCGACATCCTCGAGCGCGAAGGCCGGCCGCAGGTCCGCCGTCAGCGTGTGGACCTGAATGTTGTCAAGCGTGATGCCCCGGACATGGCGCAGATAAAAGCCGCAGGCGGGCGTCGGGCCGAACATGGAGGGTTCCGGGTAGTCCGCCTCCTTCTCCGGCGGCTTGATCGCGGCCTGCGCCTTCGTGCCGCCGCCCCGATACCAGAGCTGGATGTTGCTCAAGGCTACGTCCTCAATGGGATGGCCGGGGATGCCGCTGAGGATCGCCCCGTCACGCGGGTCGGCGTTGTAGACGACGAGGTTGCTGATGTTGACCCGCCGCAGCGCCCCGACGACCGTGCCGGCCGGCCCGCGCAGGCGGCTGCCGAGCCGCAGGAACAGGGGCGCGGAGACGATGTCGCGCATCGTGATGTTCGAGATCGAGATGTCTTCCAGCAGCCCGCCATCCACCGTCTCCAGCGCCAGCCCATGGCAGTAGGTGAAGGTGCAGTTCGAGATCGTGATGTTCTGGAAGCCCCCATTCGACTCGGTGCCAAACTTGATCCGCCCCGTCCCCCCGCGCCCCGTGCGCCCGAACGTACCGTCCAGCAGCGTGCCCTCGTCGAAGCCGCTCACCCCGCAGTTCGTGATCTGGACGTTTTCCGTCGCCCGCGCGAAGCCCAGCCCATAGGAGCTTTTCAGGCAAATGCCGTCGTCACGGGGCGAGTTGACGCTGCAATTGGAGACGTGGACATTCCGGCAGCAGTCAATGTCCATGCCGTCCCGGTCCGTGTCAATCGTGAGGTTATCAATAGAGTTGTGGTGCAATTATTCAGTCTCTTGACTCAGGAATGGCTTTTCTTGCCGCTTGGAGCGGCTGTGAGGCCCCTGGTGACGATAAATTGACAAGATTTTCATTCAGGAAGCTATAATGCGCTCAGGGAGCCTTACAGAGCCAAAAGGCTTATTTGCACCACAACTCTAATGGTCAGATTGTCCACGCCGGTCGCCAGGATGCCGAACCAGCCGCCGTGCTGAATGGTCACATCGCGGATGGTGACGTTGCGGCAGAGCTTCAGGCTGATCGTCTTGTTGCCGCGCCCATCCGGGCCGCCGTCTTCGCGCACCAGCCCCTTGCCGTACAGCCGCCCCGGTCCGAGGATGGAGACATTTTCCAGCCCCTCCCCCCAGATCAGGCTGTTGTGCCAGTGGGCATGGCCGAAGTCCTGGTATTTGCCCGCCGCCGGGTTCTCCTCCGGCGGATCGTACACGCCGCCGTCCCCCGGCGATGAGGCCACCAGTGTCGCCCCCTGGTCAAAGTAAAGTGAGATGTTGCTCTTCAGGCGGATCGAGCCGGACAGGTATGTCCCCGCCCCAAACCGCACCGTGCCGCCGCCTGCCGCAGACGCCGCGTTGATCGCCCGGTTTATAGCGGGGCTGTCCACCGCCACGCCGTCCCCCTTCGCCCCAAACGCCCGCACGTCATACCCCCCGGAGACAGTTTGGGCCGAAATGACAGGCGGGGCGGGGTCTGCCGCCAGTTCGCGGCCGCCGAGGAGGGCGAAAGCGGCGAAAACAAGCAGCGGGCAGCGAACGAAAGCAGTCAAATATCTCATGTCACTCGTGCCTTTCAGGAGGTGGCTTCGGAGACTGTTGAAGCCCTGGCTTTTACTCAACGAGCACTTTGTCCCCTGCAACGAAGGGCGACTGAAAGACAAAGTGCAAATAATCCTGGGAACTCTGGAGGAAGGTATGCGTTTCGCCCGGTTCGATCACGAGCATTTCGCCCGCTTGCAGGAACACCTCCCTGCCCTCGACCACCGCCGTGCTTGTGCCTTTCGCAACCAGGTAGATCTCGTACATAAAGACATGGTAATGTTTTTCGTTGATGCCTTCATTGGCATACCCCACGGGAACTGGAACTCCTGAGTTCCACGGTCCGACGAACCAGCCTTTCGGTTTGTCTTTCTGGATGCTTTGATGTAGCATGGATCATCTCCTCCCACCGTGCTTTTCCGCTAAGGCGGGCAAATCCATCAGGTACAATCACCCCATGGACGTCATCATCATCGGCGCGGGCGTGGGCGGGCTGGCCGCCGCCGTCGGGCTGGCGGCGCGCGGCGCGCGCGTCACCCTGCTGGAGCGGAACGCGCGCGTCGGCGGCAAGCTGAACGTTTGGGAGCAGGACGGCTTCACCTTCGACACCGGCCCGCACGTCCTGACGATGCTTTGGGCGCTGGATGAAGTCTTCGCGTCTGCCGACCGCCGCCTGGAAGACGTCCTCGATCTCGTCCGCCTGGACACCGTCTGCCGCTACCATTTCGAGGACGGCGCGACGCTCGACGCCCCCGCCGACCCCGAGGAGGCTGCCCGCGCCATCGCTGCCTTTGCCCCCGGCGACGAGGCCGGTTTCCGTCGCTTCCTCGCCTACGCCCGTCGGGTCTCCGAAGCGACCACGGACCCCTTTCTGCGCCAGGACTTCGGCACGCAGGTGCGCGGCATCCCGACACCAGCCCAGTGGGGCCAACTCGCCGATTTCCTGGCGCTGAAACCGTGGCGCACCCTGCGCGACGTCGTCCGCGCCCACTTCGCCGACCCGCGCCTGCGCCAAGTCTTCGAGCTGTACGCGCTTTACAGCGGCTCGCACCCCGCCCGCGCGTCGGGCATCTTCGCCACTGTCGCCGATGTCCAGTGGCGACAGGGGACGCATTACGTCCGGGGCGGCCTGTACGGTCTGGCCCAAGCCTTGCGCGAGGCGGCGGAAAGCCTCGGCGTTGTCGTCAAGACGAACGCTCCCGTCGGCGAAATCATCGTCAAGAATCGCCATGCGCGCGGCGTCGCTGCCCGAAGCGGCGAACGCCTGTTTGCCGACGCCGTAGTCTGCAACGCCGACTGCCTCCACGCCCTCACCGCCCTGGTTCCCGCTGCCGCCCGCCGTTCCTGGACGCAGGATCGGGTCGAAAGGATCGAACCCAGCACATCTGCCTTTTTGCTTCTGCTGGGCGTTCGGGGAGCATATCCCCAGCTCGCCCATCATAATTCGTTTCTTGCCGCCGACGGCGAAGCCGAGTTCGCCGCCATCTTCGACCAGGGTCGCCCCGCTGAGGACCCAACGGTCGGCGTCGCCTGCCAGTCCGTCACCGACCCTACGAAAGCCCCGTCCGGCTGCTCTAACCTGTTCGTGATGACTAACCCGCCCGCTCTTAGCCAAGCCTTCGACTGGCAGGCCGAAGCGCGGCGCTACCGCGAACTCGTCTTGACTAAGCTGGAGCGCATGGGGCTGAAGGGCCTGCGCGACCGCATCCTCGTCGAGCAGATGTGGACCCCGCGCGATCTCCAACGCCGCTACGCCGCCCATCGCGGCGCGATCTACGGGCTGTCCTCCAACGGCTGGCGGCAGGGCTTCCTGCGCCCGCCGCAGGTCTCGCCCGACGTGCGCGGATTGTACTTCGTCGGCGGCAGCACCCACCCCGGCGGCGGCGTCCCCCTTTGCGCCCTGTCCGGCACCAACGTCGCCAAGCGGCTCATGGGAACAAGTCAATGCTGAGTCGCCATACCCGCCACGACGAAGATCACGCCGGCAATGTTGAGCAGCGCGAACAGCCCGCCCGCGATGATGCTCACCCAGGCGTGTGTCCGCCCCCGCACTTCCGGGCGCTCTTTGAAAAGCTTCAGCCCGCGCAGGCCCAGCGCCACGGCGGCAATGCCCATCGGGATCGCCAGGCACGGGATGATCGAGAAGATGCCTAAATAATACGCCGTCAGCGCGGACGGGTTCTTGTCCGGGATCATCGCGCCCAGCCCGCCGATCGTCTGCTGCGGCGGCGGGTAGGGCTGGGGCGGCGCGTAGCCCCCCGGCGGCGGCGGCCAGGCCGCCACCAGGCTCTGCCCACAGTGCGGGCACTGCGCCAGTCGGGCCTCGTTGGGCGCTCCGCAGCGGGCGCAGAACGGGGCCACCGGGGGCGCGGGGTCAGGATTGGGATTGCCTGGAGGCGGGACGCTCATTGGGTTTCCTTTCGAGTTGCAAGGACGATCTGCCGCGCGGTCGGCTCCTCGGCTTCCGGCAGGGCCACCGCCACCGGCAATGCCAGCGTCAGCCCCAGACGGCGCGCGACGGGCCGCGCCGCCGCCATTTCCGCCGCCACGCCCGTTCCTTTCAAGGCGGCGGCGATGCCGCCGGGCGCGACGAATGGGGCCAGCCACGGCAGCAGGCGCTCCAGCGGCGCGACGGCGCGGGCCGTTACCAGAGCGAACCGCCCCCGGAGGTCGTCCCGACGCCCCGCCTCTTCCGCCCGCGCGTGGACCGTCTCGATCCCTTCCAGCCCCAGGTCGTCAGCCACGGCCCGGCAGAAAAGGAGCTTCTTGGCCGTCCCGTCCAGCAGGGTCATTTCTAAATCGGGCCGCGCGATCTTCAGCGCCAGGCCCGGCAGCCCCGCGCCCGTCCCCACGTCCAGCGCCCGCGCGCCGGGCGGCGGCATGAGGACAGTCAAAACAGCAAGCGAGTCCAGGAAATGTTTCACGGCAATGTCTCGCGGCGACGTCAGCCGCGTCAGGTTCATCCGCGTCGCGTTCCACTCGGTCAGCAGGTCGGCAAATCGGGCTAACTGCCCAAGCTGCCCCTCCGACAGCCCCAGCCCCCAGACCTCGTTCGCCCCGCGCCGCACGATCTCCGTCAGCAACTCTTCCACGGGGGATAATTGGCTGCCGCCCGCCCGGTTTCCTGCTTCCCCGCAATTGAGCCGGACGCATGGAACTTCCGCCGCGCCTGGGTGGTTAAATGGGGTAACTTTCGGGTAAAAACGCCTCACCAGCCGGGCAGCCGTGGCTGGTTCAGAACACGAGGATTTCGTATGCCGCCCCCCCCATCCCTGCCGGACCAGTACCGCGCCGTCCGCGCCTTCAGCGAGAAGATCTGTGAGCCGCTGGTTCCCGAAGACTATGTCGTCCAGTCCATGCCCGACGTCAGCCCGGCCAAGTGGCACCTCGCGCACACCAGCTGGTTCTTCGAGACTTTCCTGCTCAAGCCGCATTTATCGAACTACCAGCCCCTGCACCCGCAGTACGATTTCCTGTTCAACTCCTATTACAACGCCATTGGCGAGCGCCATTGCCGCGTCCGGCGCGGCGTCCTGTCCCGGCCCACCGTGGATGAGACTTACGCCTACCGCGCTTATGTGGACGAGCACATGGCCCGGCTGCTAGGCGAAGCGGACGCGGAAAAAATGGCGGCATTGGAGCCGCTCGTCACCCTGGGCCTGCACCACGAGCAGCAGCACCAGGAATTGATGGTAACGGACATCAAGCACGTCTTCTTCGAGAACCCGCTTTGCCCCATCTATCGCCCGCGCCGCGACCCGCCTGCCACAAGTGTTCCAGCCCAGGAATGGATTGAATTTGCGGAAGGGGTGCGGGAGATCGGCTGGGGCGAAGCGGGCTTTGCGTTCGACAACGAGATGCCCCGCCACAAGGAGTACGTCCCCGCCTTCGCCCTCGGCTCCCGGCTGGTCACGAACGGGGAGTATCTGGAATTCATTGGAGACGGCGGCTATGACAAGCCCGAATTCTGGCTGTCCGAGGGGTGGAGTGTGGTCGGGAAGCAAGGCTGGCGGTCGCCGCTCTGCTGGTGGGACCGGAAAGGCCCAAAATTTGATTTAGGGTGGCAAGAGTTCACGCTGGCCGGCATGGCGGCGCTGAACCCGAATGCGCCGGTCTGCCATGTCTCGCTGTTCGAGGCTGACGCCTACGCCCGCTGGGCCGGCGCGCGCCTGGCGACCGAAGCCGAATGGGAGGTCGCTTCCGAGTCGGTCGCTTTATGCGGCAGCTTCGCCAACTCGGGCCGCTTCCATCCCGTGCCGCTCGACGCGACGGACGCCGAGCCGGGCGTCTTGCAGCAGATGTTCGGCGAAGTCTGGCAGTGGACCCGCAGCCAGTATACCCCCTACCCCGGCTACGCCCCCCCGCCGGGCGCGCTGGGCGAGTACAACGGCAAGTTCATGTGCAACCAGTTCGTCCTGCGCGGCGGCTCCTGCGCCACCTCGCACTCGCACATGCGCCCCACCTACCGAAACTTCTTCCCGCCGGAGGCCCGCTGGCAGTTCACGGGCATCCGTTTAGCAAAGGACCTTTGAACACGATGGCAACGACGCCCCCCGCCCTGCTCGACCGCGCGCCCGGCCTTGCGACTTTCCGCGCCGAAGTTCTCATCGGCCTGCAATCATTTGAAAAGACCCTGCCGTGCAAGTATTTCTATGACCGGCGCGGCTCCCAGCTCTTCGACCGGATCTGCGATCTGCCCGAATACTACCCGACCCGCACCGAAGCCGGCATCATGCGGGACCACGCCGAGGAAATGGCCGCGCTGTTCGGCCCGGACTGCCTCTTGATCGAGTACGGCAGCGGCAGCAGCACCAAGACCCGCATCCTGCTGGACCACCTGCCTCACCTCGCCGGCTATGTCCCCATGGACATCTCGCGCGAGCACCTGTATCAAACGGCGGCGAACCTCACGGTCTCCTACCCACACCTGGACGTTCTGCCCCTCTGCGCGGACTACACGGCCGACTTCGATCTGCCCGCCCCGCGCCGCCCCGTCCGCTCCCGCGCCGTCTACTTCCCCGGCTCCACCATCGGCAACTTCCACCGGGACCAGGCCGAGACGTTCCTCGCGGGCATCGCCGCTGTTGTCGGGAAGGGCGGCGGCCTCTTGATCGGGGTGGATTTGAAAAAATCCCCGCAGATTCTGGAACCCGCCTACAACGACGCCCAGGGCGTCACGGCGGAGTTTAACTTGAACCTGCTGCGGCGGATGAACCAGGAACTGGGCGCTGACTTCGACCTCGACGGGTTCGCGCACACCGCCTTTTACAATGCTCTGGCGGGCCGGATCGAGATGCACCTGATGAGTTTGAAGCCGCAGACCGTGCATCTGGGGGACGTTTCCATCGCGTTCGAGGAGGAAGAAACGATCCTCACCGAATGCTCCTACAAATACAGCCTGCCCGACTTCGCCGCCCTGGCGGACGCGGCGGGGCTGGCCGTCCGCAAGGTCTGGACCGACCCGGAACAGAAGTTCAGCGTCCAGTACCTGACCGTCCGCTAGGCGTGTGCGCCGGCCGCCCGCTCCAGAAGCACCCACTCACGCGGCGCGGCATCCCGCCGGTAGGTCGTGAACGTGCGCCCTGCCGACGCAAATCGGTAACCTTGATCGCTCGCCCAGCGCCGCACTTCCTGACGCGCCTGCTCTTCATTCTCGACACTGCTCGCCGCAAACACACGGGCCTTGTCGGCGAAAGGCATCTGTAAGACCATCATTATTCTCGCTTTCCTCGAAACTCGGTTTCCCCCATGGGCGGCTGCCCGCCAGCGCACACCATTGGGCGCTCAGACAGCCGCCAGGGGTGCCGGGACACGAGGACCTGGCGGCCTCGGCACAAAGCCGCTGGTGGCAACATCACTCAGCGAAGCGGCTCTGGTAGGCTCTCGCGCCTACACTTTCCATTATGCCCCCCCCGCCCCGCCCGCTCACTGCGCGGAATGCGGGTTTTGCGCCTCCCCCTCTTTTGCCTCCATTCGGCCCCAAACCAGCCCCCAAAATGCTATAATGGATAGTAGACAAGCAAGTCATTATCGTGCCCGCAACCCGCGTAAAGGACGCACCGAAAATGCCGGAACAAACCACCCAGAACGGCGCAAAGCCGCCGGAAACGCCCGAAGGCATTACCAAGATCACCGTCGGCGGCTACAAATCCATCGCTCAGGAGCAGAGCATCGAGATACGGCCCCTGACCGTATTGGCAGGTGCCAACAGCTCCGGCAAATCCAGCATCATGCAGCCGCTGTTACTGCTAAAACAAACGCTGGAAGCGCCTTATGATCCTGGTGCGCTGTTGCTTGATGGGCCGAGTGTCAAGTTTTCTTCCGCCGAGCAACTATTTTCACAGGGAAAAGGAAACTTAGATAAAGATATAGTCATTAAGATTGAAGTTTTCCCCGGTGGCGTGTTGTCACTGCACTTCCGCAAACAACGCACGACCAGCATAGCTATCTACCAGATGGGCTATAACTTAGGTGATCGTCATTTTGTTTTACGTTCGGATATGACTGCTGACGAAGTTCGAGCAGCACTGAAACAATATTATCCCATGCAAAACGATGTGGTCATGCAACATATCGCGGAAGCAAGATGGGTGGTTATCAGGGACAGATGTTTCTTGGATTTTGGCACACAGCATGGGGGAAGCTCCTCATCTCAAGTGTCAAGATACAATCCTATAATGAGCGTTTTTGGTGCTTCAACAACGGCATCTGTAGAAAGCAATTTGAGGGGCATTCTCTACCTTCCCGGATTGAGAGGAAATCCTGAAAGGACCTATCCTGTAACCGCTGTAGGGCCAACGTACCCTGGCAACTTTAACAACTATGCTGCCAGTGTTCTGACCGAATGGAAAACAAATCGTAACAGTAACAAGCTGAATCAATTAAATGCTGACTTCAGACGCCTTGGCTTAACATCGGGCGTTCTTGCAAAATCTATCAATGACACACAAGTCGAGTTGCGAGTAGGACGCACACAGAGCAGTCATATTAGGGATTGGGTTAGCATTGCAGATGTAGGCATCGGTGTTTCACAGACTCTTCCTGTCCTTGTGGCCTTACATACAGCCGAACCCGGCCAACTTGTATACATTGAACAGCCGGAAATCCACTTGCACCCGCGAGCGCAGACCGCAATGGCACAAGTGCTGGCGGATGCGGCGATGCGCGGCGTTCGGGTGGTCGCAGAGACGCATAGCTCCTTGCTTTTGCTCGGCATCCAAACGCTTGTCGCCGAAGGCAAGCTGCCGCCGGAGTTGGTTAAACTGCACTGGTTCACGCGCGGCGAGGATGGCACGACGACCATCAAGAGCGCGGACTTGGACGAAGGCGGCGCGTTCGGAGACTGGCCGGAAGATTTTGATGACGTGACACTGAACGCACAGAGCCGCTACCTGGACGCCGCCGAGCGGCGGCTGGTGGGTAAGTGACGTGCCGAGCAAAGCCTCGCGTGATCTCGTGGTGGACGCTTCGGTCGCAAGATCAGCCGGCGGCGAAGAGGCAACCTATCCGACTTCCAAGAATTGCCGGGATTGCCTGAAAACGATCTTGGCACTGCCACATCGAGTGGTCATGTCCACGCCGATCACGGATGAGTGGAACAAGCATAAGTCCGCCTTCGCGCGTACCTGGCTGGTTTCCATGACCGCGCGCAAGCGGGTTCTCCGGGTGGAGCCGGAGCAAATGACGGAACTTAGACAGAGGGTGCAGGAGATCACAGACAGCCAAAAAGAGCGTGACGCGATGCTCAAAGACTTCCACCTCATCGAAGCGGCGCTTGCCACAGATCAAACGGTGATTGCGTTAGATGAGATCGTGCGGGGGTTGTTCGGCACGGCCTGTCAAACGATAGGGCAGATGAAAAGCATCCTCTGGGTCAACCCGGATAAACTGGGTCAACCCGGATAAAGCGGAAGAAGAAGCAATCGCTTGGCTGGAAGCCGGGGCCGAGCCGGAGAAGCACCGGCAGCTAGGGTTCCGGCACACTACGCAATGAATTTTGTCAAAACGAACTCTATATACCGGAAATGCGCCAGGGCTTCCAGCGCCACCCGCACCGGCCCGTAGGGTCGCACCTGTGTCCTCCATTTTTTGTCAAAACGAACTGTCCTTGACAATACCCGGCCCGCCCGGTATACTGATGTTAACATCGTGAAAAATTGCACAGAGTAAGACGGTTTAGAACGGACGGTCAACGATGGCCTATTCCTCTTTAGGCGAGTTCATTGGGCGGCTGGAACGCGCGGGCGAGTTGCGGCGCATCAAGACGCCCGTCAGTCCCGTTTTGGAGATCACCGAGATCGCCGACCGGGTGATGAAGATGCCGGGCGGCGGGCCGGCCCTGCTCTTCGAGAACGTTCAAGGCTCCAAGTTCCCGCTCGCGATCAATCTCCTGGGGTCACGCCGGCGCATGTCCTGGGCGCTGGGGGCGGACGATCTGGAAGACATCGCGGGGGAGATCGCCGCGCTGACCCGGCTGCCCTCCGACATGCCCCGCACCCTGATGGGCAAGCTGCAACTGCTGCCGCAGCTTGCTTCCCTGGGCAAGATCAGCCCCAAGCTGGTTTCCTCCTCCTTTGCGCCCTGTCAAGAGGTTGTCAAGACCGGCGAAGCCGCCTCGCTCGACGACCTGCCCATCCTCACCTGCTGGCCCGACGACGGCGGGCCGTACATCACCCTGCCGCTGGTTTTCACCAAAGACGAAGGCACCGGCAAGCGCAACGTCGGCATGTATCGTATTCAGAAGCAAGGGCCGCGCGAGACCGGGATGCACTGGCAGCGGCACAAGGTCGGCTCCCGGCACTACGCCAACTTCGAGGCCAAAGGCCGGGACATCCCCGTCGCCATCGTGCTGGGCGGCGACCCCGCCATGATCTATGCGGCCACGGCGCCCCTGCCGGACGAGATTGACGAGATGGTTTTTGCGGGCTTTCTGCGTAAGAAACCGGTCGAGCTAGTGAAGTGCAAGACCATTGACATGGAAGTCCCCGCCGACGCCGAGTTCGTCATCGAGGGCGTCGTGCCTGCCGGTCTGCGCCGCCGGGAGGGTCCGTTCGGCGACCACACCGGCTACTACAGCCTGGCCGACGACTACCCCGTCTTCCAGGTGACGGCCATCACGCACCGGAGGAACGCCGTCTACCCCTGCACGGTCGTCGGCCCGCCGCCGATGGAGGACAAGTACATCGGTCTGGCGACCGAGCGCCTGTTTCTGCCCCTGGCGCGGCTGATGGTGCCGGAGATGATTGACTACCACCTGCCCGCCGAGGGCGCGTTTCATAATCTGGCCCTGGTCCGCATCAAGAAGCGCTACCCCGGCCACGCCTTCAAGGTCATGCACGCGCTGTGGGGCCTGGGCCAGATGATGTTCACCAAGTGCATCGTCGTCTTTGACGAAGACGTGGACGTGCAGAACCCCGCCGAGGCCGTCTGGCGGGCCTTCGCCAACATTGACCCCGAACGCGACATCACCTTCGTCAAAGGCCCGATTGACGTCCTCGACCACGCCTCCCCCCTCCCCGCCTTCGGCTCCAAGATGGGCGTGGACGCCACCCGCAAGTGGCCGGACGAGGGTTTCACTCGCGAGTGGCCCGACGTGCTCAAAATGCCCGCTGAGGTGAAGGCAAAGGTGGATACTTTGTGGAAGGACCTGGGGATTGGCTGACACCCTTCACAACCTCCTAGCCCCCAATCCTGGGGGGACAGTCACAAGGAGACAAGACAACCATGACCAGCACAAAACTCACGCCCGCCCTGCTGATGAGCCTCGCGGCCCTCGCCGTGGCCGCCGTCACAGCGCAGGCCGCCTCGCCCAAGGCAAAGATCAGCCCAACGGCGGCGAAGGCCGGCACCGACAGAAAGGCAGCCATGAAAGCCAAGCAGTCCGGGCACACCCAGGCACCCGCCAAGGCTGACGCCTTTACTCTCTCACGCGGGACGAACACGCTGCGGGCAATTTTGGTCCATGCGCCCCCGGTCTATGACCCCGGCGGCCCTGTCTGCTTTGTGGAAGAATGGCAGGGCGACGAAAGTCTGCTTGCGGACGCGGAGCAAACGGCGGCGGAACGCGGGGCGGTTCTGGCGCGGGTCGTCTGCGTCCACGCGGACAAGGCGCGGGCCGAACTGCTGGCGCGGCGCGGCTATACGATTGCCTCCGAATGGTACACGGCCCCGCTTCCGCTGGCAGACACCCTTCACTCCGCCCACATTCGCCGCCTCACGGCAGGCGATGTGCCCCGCGTGCTGGAACTCGGCGAACAAAAACGGCGGCAGTATGAAGCGTACTCGCCGGTGTTCTGGCGCGTGTCCCCACGACCGCGCAAGACATTCGCGCCGTATATGCAGGCGCAGATCGCGGACGCTCAGAATGTCGCGCTGGCGCATGAGCGGGGCGGCAGAATGGACGGCTTTGTTCTGGCGAACGCGCGGGGCTACATTGATGACTTCATGGTGGCCGCGCCGGAGTTATGGCCGACCGTGGGAGCCGAGATGCTCCGGGCGGCAGGGGCGGCAGCCTATGAGCGAGGCGCGAAAAGCTTGCTGATCGTCTGCGGGCACGGCGACAAGCCGAAGCAGGTCATGCTGGCGTCCCAGGGCTTGACACTGGCGACAGGCTGGTACGTTCGCCCTCTGGCGCGGGAGACACGGTAAATGGCGCAAGTGCTTCCCGCGTCGCAGATCAAAAGCCCCTGGCGTGTCTACAAAGCCTGGTTTTGGGCCGCGACGGTCTACAACGCCGCTTGGGGGCCTCTGATCGGTCTGAGACCCAGCCTGCTGCTGGATTGGATGGGGATGACAGCCTCCCGGCAGGCAGCGGCGGGGCCGCTGCCGGGGATATTAGCCGCCTGCATCGGCATGTTTGTCGGCGTGTATGCCATCGGCTACGCCTGCGTCGCGCTGGACCCGCCCCGCTTCTGGCCGTTCGCCTTTCTTGGCCTGTGCGGCAAGGTCCTCGGCCCGCTGGGCTGGGCGCTGCACCACGCGCTGGGGCATCTGCCCTGGCAGGCGCTCTGGGTGAACGTCTTCAACGACTTTCTCTGGTGGCCCGCGTTCATCGGGCTGCTGCTGACCGTGCGGCGCGAACATCGCGCCGGAAGGATACGACCATGACCCCCTACTTCTGGAAATCGTTCGGCCTGGGCATCGCCTTGACCGCCTTGCTGGCCTTCGTGCTGATTAAATTGGGTTGGGAATAGAGCCGGCGGGAACATCTGAGGACGCTTCACGGTCGGAAACACAGGCTTGACTCGGGCGCGCTCTGTGTGCCATGATAGCCATGTCGTCACTCAAAACAGGAACGCCCTTGATGTCCCCCGCAAAACCCCAGGCCGATCTTCCCGGCCGCCTCCTCGCCCTGCTGGTCTTTTTGGTCGGCGTCGGCATGCTCGTCTTCGTCTTCGTCACCGCCCTGCACCTTTTCCAATCGCCCGTGCCGGGTTTGGAGCCGTTGCAAGCGCCCGGAGCGCCGCCCCCGCCCGCCGTCAACATCGGCATGGCCCTGGCCGACTTCGCCCGCCGCCTGCTGCTCCTGATGGTGATGACCCTGGCCGGCTCCCTCCTGGCAAGCAAGGGCGCGCACCTGTACTTCGGCACGGTTTATGCGCCCTCGGAGCCTGTCGCCGCCCCGTCTGCCGCCAAGAACGGGCATGGGGCAAAGCCGAGCATCTCGGAAATCGCACCGGCGGATAAGCCGGCGCCTTAAGCGCCGCGAACAAAAACAATTCTGTCCTTCTCTTGCCCCTCCCTAACAGGGAGGGGTGGCGAGCCTCCGGCGAGCCGGGGTGGGTCTTGTTGCCGGGGTGGGGTTTTGTTAGGCGCTCTTAAAGTCGGCGACTAAGGGAAGATGGTCGGAAACCAGCGTCGCTACGGGACAGGAAGCTCCAAGCGTCAGTTCCGGTGAATACAGGATGTAGTCTATTCGCGAGGCGGGCGCATCGGCAGGATAAGTCAGGCGGTTCCCGGCGGCGTCGGCGTCTGCCAGCCCCGTTCGGGCCAGCAGCAGGCGCAGGCCGGACGCTTCCGGCCCCTCGTTGAAGTCCCCGCAGACAAGGACGGGGCGGGGGACGGCCGTTACTAACTCCGCCAGCCGCGCCGCCTGCCGCTGCCGCTCCGCGCCGTTCAATCCCCAATGGGTACAAAAGACAGTCAGCGGGCCGGTCGGCGTCGTCAAGTTCACTTCTAACACCCCGCGTTGCTCGCGGACGCTCGGCAGCAGGTGATTCTGGACCGTGTTGACCGGATAGCGCGAGGCGAGGGCCAGGCCATAGCCGCCGAGTCCGAGCCGCAGGTTGGCCTGGAAGACGACCGGCAGCCCCAATGCCTTTTGCAGCCGCCCCGGCTGGTCCACGAACCGACTCTGCGGCAGGCGCTGGTGGACTTCCTGGAAGCACAGGATGTCGGGGTTCTGGTCCAGCACGACATCGGCGATGCGCTCCGTGGACCACTGCCCATCCATCCCCCACCCGCCCCGGATGTTGTAGGTCATTACCCGCATCGGCTGCCCCTTATCCTATGACACTTGCCTCGGCTGCGCCGGCTCGCCGCCCAGGCGAAGTGATGGACCGGGAACAGCCGACCGGCCCACCCTCCCCCGTACCGGGCGGGGCCGCTTGGCCTCATAAATCTCCCACGCCAGCAGCAGATAGAAGGGCACATACTCGGCAATCGGCGTCCACCAGTAAGGCATGATCGAGATGTAGAAGGTGTAGAGCAGCACGGATAGGCCCGACAGCAGCACGAACGAGTACAAGGGCCGGCGTCCCAGCAGCGGCACAAACGCCAGGGTCCAAAGCAGATACCACGGGAACAGCGTCGGGATCACCAGCAGCGTCACGGCCAGCACCACAAACGACCGCCGCAGCAGGTCCTCATACGAGGCCACGGGCCGCCAGACGGACCAGGCCACGACGGCGAGTATGGCCGCGTCGGACAGCTTCTCCGTGATCGCGTAGTGCCAGTGGCGGGTGAGGGGGGTCAGCGCCAGGTTGACCCAGTTGAACAGCCCCGAATTGACGTGGACCGTCTCCAAATACTGGTGCATCCCGTGCAGGAACTGCGGCAGGTACACCCACATGGGCATCCCCAGGTAGACTAGGCCGCAGGCCGCCCACAGGGCGAACGACCGGCCATGCACGCGGGCAAAGAGGGGCAGCAGCAGCAGGGCGAAGCCCTTCGTCAGCGCGGCGGCGACCAGAGCCAGCGCGACCCAGCCAACCGCCCGCTCCGACCGCATGACCAGGGTAAACGCCAGCAGCAGAAAGAAGACGCCCACGATGTCCTGGTGCCCGGCCATCGCCACTTCCGTGATCGGCAGGGGACACCAGGCATACCAGATCACCTGAGTCAAGGGCCGCCGCTGCCGCTTCAGGAGCTGGAGCAGCAGGCCGATGACGGCGAAGTCGAACAGCGTGTAAATGACTTTGTAGCCGATGGGGTTGCTGCCGAACAGAGCGTGGCCGACGGCGAAGATTCCCTGCGAGACCGGCATGTAGATGGACTGGTAGCTCTTGTACTCCATCGCGTTCCAGACCCCGTCCCGCAGGAACCGCAGCGGCTGGGCATTCGGCGCCCAGTGGTAGGGATTGATGCCGTGGACGATCAGCCGCCCGTCCCAGATGTACAGCAGGATGTCGGTCGAAAGCTGCGGCGGCGCGAAGAGAACGGCCAGGCGGTACAAAACCGCGCCGCCGAGGATGAGCGGCAGGACATGTCTGGACAGCGCGCGGGGGATGGCGGGCAGCAAGCAGCCCGCGCCGAAGACGTACAGCCCGAAGCAGAGGGCATACACCAGCAGGTACACCCAGGCCGGGTTGAGGGGAAACAGGAGGCGGCCCAGGAAGAAGTACAGGCTCGCCAGATCGACGGCCACTAAAACCAGCCAGAACAGCGGCAGCGCGGCCCAGCCGCGAAAGAGCACGGGGCGAGAAGCGTTACCAGTCGTCTGAAGGGATGCGTCCGTCATGCTGCTCAGGGGGTGTCACCGTGCCCGCGCCGTGCGCTTCAGGTAGGGCGCGATCGCCGCCGCCAGACTTTGCGCCGTCTGCTCGCCGGTCAGCGTCTTCACCCGGCGCCCCTGCCGGTCGTAGAGAAAGCTCCGTGGCAGGTCCCCCTGCCAGCTTGGATCGAAGGCGTTGATGAAGTCTTCGGGGTCCGCGCTCTTTTCCAGATAGGCCGGGAACGTCGCCCCCTGCTTCGCCAGGAACGGCGCCACTTTCGTGTGCAGGTCTTTGGCCGAGTCGGCGGACACGGCGATCACGGTCAGCCCCTGCGTCCGGTACTGCCGGGCCGCCTTGACAATGGCCGGGAACTCGGCAACGCACGGCCCGCACCAGGTCGCCCAGAAGTTGACCAGGACGACATGGCCCTTCTGCGCCGCAATGGCCTTCTTGATGGCCGGCGCATCGGCGGGCGCGACGGCGGCGTGGGCCGCACTGGTGAGGAGTAGGAGAGAAAGGGCGAGGATCGCCTCCCGACCCCCAATTCTGCGGGAGTAGAAACGGATAAGCCGCTGTTTTGTCCGGTTCCCCCAGAATTGGGGGCTAGGGGGCTTTCTCATCTCACCCTCGCTTGATCGAGCAGCCGAACGCCTTCGTCTGCGACTTCACGATGGGCCGGCCGGCCAGTGTCGCATCCAGCGCATCAGCCAGTTCGTGTGTTTTAGCGTTCGACGTGTCCATGTCGTTGTCAATCCGCCCGTGGTAGACCAGGACGCCTTTGCTGTCAATGACATAGGTTTCAGGCGTCACATGGGCGTTGTAGGCGTTCGAGACTTTGTTGCCGGGGTCCACGAGGACGGGGAACGGGAAGCCCTGCTGCTTGGTAAAGGACGCGACTTCCGCCTTCGGCTCGTTCTGGTCGGAGTCCACGCCGACGAACGAAACGCCCTGGGCGGCATACTTCTTCGCCAGGGTCGTCATGCGCTCGTTGTAGGCGTTGGAAACGGGGCAGCGGGTGGAGATGAACATAACCACGACGGCTTTTTTGCCCTGCGCCAGCGCAGGGAGCGACTGCACCAGCCCCGTCACGGCGTTGGCGAGTGAGAAAGAGGGCGCGGCATAGCCGACCGTCGCGGGGGCCATCCGTTCGAGCCTGATCGTTTGGAAAGGCCACTGGTAAACGTGCATGGCATCTGTGACAGAGACCGAAGAGACCGGCTTGCCCCCAACAAGCACCGACTTGTGCGCCTTGATCCACGCCGCCCAGTCCGCGCCGCAGGTGTTCAGATGGCCGTTGACGTTCTTGTCCACGAAGGCGACCTTACCGTCCGCGCCGATGATGTAGGTCACGCGGTTGGCGATGCCCGCGCCGGGAATCAAGTCGCCGTAGGCCGTGGTCATCGTCTTCTGCGTGTCCGCCAGCAGCGTGTATGGGATGCCCGCCGAGGTGCAGAAGGACTTGTGCGACTTGGAATCCTGGACGCTGACGCCGTAGACCGTCACGCCCTCGGCTTTCAGGCTGGGGTAAGCCGCCGAGAGCGAATGCGCCTCAATGGTGCAGCCGCCGGTGAAGTCGGCGGGGTAAAAGGCGAGCAGGACGACTTTGCCCTTGTCCGCCGCCAGCGTGTGCGTCAGACCGTTCTGGTCAGGCAGGGAATAGGCGGGCGCGGGCACGCCGACGGTCGGGACGGCGGCGTCCATCGTGTGCTTCGCCTGCGCGAAGGCGATGGCGGCCACGGCCAGGGTGGCCGAGGCGGCGAAAAGGGCAGTCTGCTTGATGCGTGTCATGGGTGTATGCTTTCTAGGAACCTGACCCCGGCGCAAGCGCCGGGGTTAGGTTCTTATACCCCTGTTGCCGCCAAAATGTTCGCATTGGCCGTTCCCATTTCGGGCGGGACGGGCTGCACCTGGACTTCCAGCGGCAGGCCAAATGTCTTCTCGAAGGCGGGCGACTGGCCTTCCGCCGCCCACAGCTCGAGCTGGGCGTCGGCGGCGGAAAACAAGGTCAGCCGCACGCGGTCGGGCTTGGTCAGCTTCTCGCAGGCCACGTCCCGGACCAGCATCAGGTGGCTGCGGTCCAGGGCTTCCGCCAGGCGCAGGGCGCAGGACAGGACGCGGATGGCGCGCTGCGCTTTGGCATCCAGCCGGGCAAAATGGGCGTGCCGGCGGCGCGGGACGGCCTTGCGGTGGTACAAGGCGAGACTCGCCATGATCTCGATCTCGCGGTCGTTGAAGCCCAAAAGCTCGGAGTGGCGGATGAGATAGTATGAGTGCTGCTGGTGGTCGGTGTGCGAGATGAAAAAGCCGGCGTCGTGGAGCAGGGCGGCGTATTCCAAAAGCTCGCGGGCGCGGCCATAATCGTGCAGGCCGAGCGCCTTCCACTGGTCGAAGAGGGACAAGGACAGGTGGACGATATGGGCGGAATGGGCCTCGTCCACGCCCGTTGCCGCCATGAGCTGGCCGATGGAGCGACGGCGCGCGCTGTCCGCTCCTGCCCCCCCGTTATCGGGGGCGAGGGGGGTTCGCCGGAGACGGTCCACGATGATGCCTTCGCGCAGGCCCCGGTCGCTGATGCGGATCGCGTCCGCCCCGACCGTTTCCATGACCGTCTGCAAGATCGCCGAGCCGCCGATGATGATGTCGGCGCGCTCCGGGTTGATGCCCGGCACGCGCCGCCGCTGCTCCAGCGTCATCGCGCACAGCCGCTTGGTGGTCGCCTGCACATCGGCCAGCGACAGCTCATAGTTCCGCAGCGAGGTCGGCACGGGGACCGCAGCGGCGTTGGCGATGATCTCGGCCAGGTTCTGCGCCGTGCCCGATGACCCGTACATGACCGAAAAGCCGGCCTTGCCGATGGCGCGGGCGGCGGGGGCGAGGAGGGAGCGGACGCGCCGCTGCAAGTCGGCCCAGGCGGCGGCGGTGACGGGCTTGGACGGGTCCGGGACGCCCTCCGCCGTCAGGCGGATCGCGCCCATTTTGAGGCTGTCCAGGAAGGCATGACCCTGGCTGTCGCCGACGATCAGCTCGGTCGAGCCGCCGCCGATGTCCATGAACAGGGCGCGCTTCCCCACCGGCAGATCAATGCCGCTGACGACGCCGAGGTAGATCAGCCGCGCTTCTTCCTGACCCGAAATGATGCGGACGTCGAGGTCGGCCAGGTCCCGGACGCGCTTGACGAACTCATGCCCGTTGTCGGCCTCACGGACGGCGGCGGTAGCCAGCGCGACGATCTCTCCGGCCCCAAACCCGCGCGCGACTTCGGCAAAGCGGGCGCAGACCAGCGCGCCGCGCGCAATGGCTTCTTCGGTCAGCGAATGCCCCCCGCCGTCTGCCTCGTCCTTGCCCTTCTTGGACTTCGCCGGGACCTGATCGAACTCGCCCTCCCCCAGCCGGACGACCTGCTTTTGGGATGCCAGCGTGGTCCAGGTCTGGTTGGGCTTGACCTCCACCACGGCCAGCCGAACGGAGTTGGTGCCGATGTCCATGGCGGCAAAGGTGCGCATAGCCTCTAGCATACCCCATGCGCGGGGGCGGGGTCAAGAAGTCTTCCCGGCCTTGAAAGGCCGGGCTACTCTGAGTGGAAGTGCCTCCGGCACTAAAGACGGGCATCCGTTAGCCTTCCCTCAGTCGCGGAGCGACTTCCATTGGGGGTAGCCCGGCCTTTCAAGGCCGGGTGAAACGGCGCGGGTTACGGCCCCGCTGTAAACAGCGGGTTGATCGTCTCGTAATACAGGTCCGCCGTGCCGTTGCGGGTGCTGTTCCAGAACAGCCAGACCTTGTGCGGGTGGCTCAGGTCAGGCGGCGTTGTTGTGATCGAGTTGTTGTAAGCATCCGTATCCAGGAACGCCGAGACGTTGTTCTCGTTGACCACTTGGGCGATCGGCAGGAGAGTATCCGTGATGGCGCTCAAACCCGTGGGGGTGTCGGTCGGCGGGGGGGACCCGCCGGTATGTTCCTCATCCTGCCACTGGATCGTGTGGAGTGTGTCCGAAGCCGTCGTTATGTTGTTGCCTTGCGTGTTAGTCGCTGTAACCGTATTCGCCGGCGCATAGGTCACGGTCGCGGTCTGACCTTCCGTTATCGTTCCATTGGCGTCAATGGGGAAATAGATCCGGCCACGCGCATAGTCCACGTCTACATACGGCGTGACATCCGTGCCGTTGACTATGACCGACTTGAGCAGAAGCGTGGCCGGGTTGCCCGCCGACGGAATGCTGATGCCGATGGGGCTGGGCAGGAACAGCGTCAGCCGCTGCGTTTTGTAGTAGAGGCTCGCCGAGGGTGTGGCCCCGCCCGCGCCGGACTTGCGCCAGACGTACCAGCGGCGGTCGGCCTTGACTCCGTTCACGAGGTACGGAGCCGCCGCATTCAACTTGTAGTTGCCGTCCAGGAACGTCACCGGGCCGATGTCGGCGCGCGAGTCGCTCGTGATGCGCCGGGCGAGCGGGCTGAAGAAGGCCGTCACCGTCGCGCTGGGCGTGGCGGTGAAGCGGACACGGCCCGTCGCCAAGTCCACATAAGCCGTCACCGTTCCGGTCGGCGCGGTGTTCGCGAAGGCATAGATGGTCGTCGGGGCGCTGCTGATGACGCGGTTCTGGATGCCTGTCAGCACCAGCAGGCCGCTGGCCTTGTCGAAGACAGCCCGGCTGAACAGCGGCGCCACTGGGTTCTTGGTCGTGTCGTACAGGATCGGTGTCCCGTTCACGAACAGGTTGAGCTGGCTCGTCCGCGACCAGGCCACGTCCCGCGCCTGATACCAGCCGCCGGGCTGGCCCGTCGCCGCCAAGATTTCCGTAACAGCGGGATAGGGAACCAGATCGAGCAGCGATGCGGTCTTGGCATCCGGCTGGTAGCGGCTCTGGTACAGGTCCACGTTGCCGTCGGGTGCGGTGCCGCTGTAAGTCACCTCGATGGTCGCCTCTAGCTGCGGTGTCCCGTTGACGAGGACGTTCCCGTACACGAGCAGTGGCGCAGGGTCGGCCACCGCCGTCAGCCCCGCCGGGATCGGTAGCAGGCCCGTCGTCGAGGGCGTCTTGGAACCGGCAGCCGGCGCCCAGGCTTTGCTGGTCGGGTCCTGCGAGTTGTAGTAGATGGCCGTCCGCCCGCGCGTCGTGGCTGTCCAGAAGGCCCACAGATTCGGGGTCGTGTTGGAAAAGGCCGTGTTCGTAGACAGGCCCTTGACGCCGTACTTGACCTGAGAAGGATCACTGGTTATGGGCTGGGCCGTCCCTAGCGCGCCGGTGTTTGCCGTCACCGGATAGTAAAGCAGAGTGTTCTGGTACGACGCGGTGAGCGGCGGCGCTTGAACATTGACCGCGAACGCCCCGACCATGCCCCCGTTCTGCGCGATGGTCAAGCCGCTGTTGGTGCCGGCGTTCGACGCCAGGGCGGGCACGAGCGCCCTGTTAGGGGCAGTGCCTGTGTATCCGCCCGTATCACTGGCGAGTGAAGTCCACCACTGCGGGACGTAGTTCGCGGGTGCCAACGGGTCTACCGGCAGGAACGCGATGTTCCCGTTGGCGTCCTTGACCATCGGCACGAGCGCCTGGTAGATGTTGAACTGAGCATTCAATCCTGTCCCGCGCCCACTCGTCCAGTAGACCGCTAGGTTGCCGCTGGTCGAGTCGCGGTAGGCGGCCGGCGCGAAGTCCGGGACTGCTGGCGGGGGCGTATAGGGTGGCGTGTTGTTAGGCAAAGGGGGCTGGTCAACCATCGGCACCGCACCGAAGGTCGAGCCGTCCGTCATGCGGTCCTCGACGACCTTGACGTTCAGCACGGTCGCGGTGGGAGTGCTGTTCGGCATAAGGCTGACGGCGGGGTTGGGTGCGCCGGTCGCGTCAAAGCCGCCTTGTGTGCTCAGAATAGTATCAGGCAGCGGATTATTGGGGTTCGGCGTCCCAATGCCGCCGACGGCGCCGCCGTACCGCGGCGGGAAGATCAGGCGGGTTAAACCCGAGAACGCCCCCTGCAATGCATACGGCCCTTGTTTAACGCTTCCGGGATCATTGCCGGCGGCGACATTGGAGTAACCAGTCGGGTCTACGCCCTCGAAGGCTTGAAGCAGACCGTGATAGCTGCCGACCGGCGTCCCGAAGGGGATCGCCGTGCTGACAAACGGCGTCGTCTTAAAGGGCAGGGAAACAGGGGTAGAGCTGCTGTTGTATTGGTATCGGTTAGACGGGTCGGGGTTATGCGTGGGTTTGCCGTCTGGCGTGACATCCAGAGATGCCCCCGGCGTGAAGCCTTCCGGCGAGTCCGGGACGGACAGCGTACTTGGCTGGCCGCTCCCGACCTGCGCCTTATGGAAGGTAGTGCCGGGGTAAATGTTTATCAGCGGTGTGCCGTTACTGGGTGTACCATTGAGAATGTATGGGTTGTGACCGAAGGCTGCGGCCAGATCGGTATCAAGCGAGGACCGAACCAGGAACGGCAACTCCGGGATGCTGCCGAATGTGCCGGAGCGCTGCCCGGTCAGGGCGGCGTTATTATCATAGCCTGGGATGGCCGATGTAGGGTCGAGCGCGTCGGAAATCAGCAACAACGGAGTGAATCTGCTGTTGTAGTTCTGCTTCTGGTCTAGATGGACGTTCAGCAGGTTGACGTTGCCGGTGTTGTGGATCGTCAGCGGCAGGAAATAGCCCTGGAACTTCTGGTTATACGGTTCAAACGTGTGACTTCCGAGTGGATTAGAAGCGCTGACCGGGTCCTCTAGTAGACCGTAGGTGTTAGTCTGAATGCCATAGCTGCCGGTTTGAATGCCGAAGCCGCTGGGGACTGGACCCTCTGCCACCGTCGCGTCGGCCATCTGGATGCCGTAATCCGGCGGAACGCCGGTGTAGACACGGACCTCCCGGAAGGCTGCTCCGTTTCGGTAGAAGCCGTTCCGGTTCGGAACATAGATGCGCCGGGTGGTGACGTAGCCCATCGGGAAGGTGTTGTTCGCGTTCGTGGTCAGGTCGGCCGGCGAGATTTGCCCTGAAAGGTCATAGTTGGAGCTGGTCGGGCTGACGGGCTGATTCGGGAACTTCGGGAGTTCCCGGTAAAGCTGCTGGTTGGCAGGCTGGAAGCGCAGGACGCTGACGTGGAACTGAACCGGGTTGGCGTAGACCGTCCGAGTTCGGACGACATCGGTGTTGGTTCCTGCGCTGCTGGTTCCCGCAACCGCGCGCGTGAGATTGGCCTGGCCCAAAGTCATGTCCGCCGCGCCCCCGTTGTACGGGTGCAGGATGACGGAGATGTTCGATGGGCTGATGTTGGGGTAGTCTTGGCTGGAGTTCGTGCTGCCGTTCAGGAACGAGCCGACCGGCGGCGCCGTCTCCCAGGGCAGGAAGTTGACGACTGAGTCGTGCCCGGTGGCATTGGCCGTGTTGTCGTTCCAGTACAGGCCCGCGTCGCCGCCGCCGGAGGTCGTGTTCGCCTTCGCCCGGAGGCCCTGCGCGATCAGGCCGAGGGCGCTGCGGTCGCCGAGGTCCAGCGCATAGGGCGCGAACGTGCTGCCGAAGTTCGCGATCGGCAGGCTGCCCGGAGGGAGGCCGGTCGGCACTTTGAGGCCGTCGTTGGTATTGAAGTTGACTGAGCCGGACGGTGGCATCGCCTGCGCCGTCGCATCCGCGTTGTCGCCGCTGTCGTTGTGCCGGATCAGGCCCGTGGCCGTGACCACGACATTGGGGATGGTGGGCGGGAAGAACGCCGCGTTGGCGGGATCATTGAGCGGCTTGATCGGGTTAATGACGCCGCCGCCGCCGGCGCTGGAGGGTGGGGGCGCCTGCGGGATCTCGTTGCCGTTCGCCAGGGCCTTCAGATCGTAAGGGTCATTGCTGATGGTCCCAGTCGTGTTGACGATGCCCCGGAAGGGACCCAGCGTGTCCCCTATCGGCAGGGCCGCGCCGTTGTTCTTGCCGAACAGGTCTGTCCCGCCGCCGCGAACCGCCAGCGGGTTCAGGATGCCGAACGTCGGCTGGTCCACCGGCGGAACCGGGCTGAGGACGTAGACGGGTGCAGCAGCGGTTCCCGTATTCCGGGTGACTTCGTTGCCGTTCGAGATGAAGGCGACCAGCTTCGTGGTGCGGTTTTTATCAGACCACTGCCCGTTAGTAAATTGCCAGACTTCCACCGTCTGGGTCGCGTTGAGAACGCGGCGGCGGGAGCCGGGCGTGTTCAGGCGCTCGGAGCCGTCCGCGATGGTATAGGTATAGGCGCCGATGTACTGTTTACCGTACTTATCTCGCAGGACATTGATAGTGTCTGTGTCGGCCCGCTGGATGAAGCCGTTGGGCAGCGGGCTGTTGTTCCCAGGAACCGTGATCAGGACAGGCGGGATCACGGCGTGGTCGGCTGGGGTGACGGCGGCGCCATTGGCGCCCTGCATGGCGTCCGATAGATCGAACTCAAGCGCCCCACCCTGCGCGTAGCCGATGGTGCCTTCGACCGGCGTTGTTTGGTTCGATTGGTCATAGACGATCTTCGTCAGATCCGTTCCCGGCGGGACGGCGTTGGCGAAGCGGATGTAGACGTTCTGGCCCCACTCGTACACGGGCAGGGGCGCGGTTTTCCCGATCGGGAGCCTGTCGCTGAAGTTGGTGCTCTTCTTGTGGCTCTCGTCCACCAGGTACGCTTGCAGCGGCGCGGACAGGTCCGGGGCGTCGGGCGGGTTCGGCCCCGGCGGATTGATCGCGTTGAGGGCATCAATCGGGATGCCAATGTCGGCGGCATCGATCGGCGTGAGAGCTTTGCAAAGCCCGTCGTTGCTGTCGCCGACATAGACCCAGTCCGTCATGATCGGCCCTGTGGCGCCCGGCAGCAGGTCCGTGGTCTCGGTCGCGGAGACCGTCGGCGAGGAGAACGGCCCGTAGGTCGTGTACGTTTTGTTCAAGCGGATGAGCGGGAAGTTCTGGCCGCCGAGGGGGCTCGAAACGGGCGTGGCGCTGTAGTCGTAGAACGTGCTGCCGCCGGTGAGGAAGACCGAGCCTCCGTTGCCGCCCTGGGCCGAGGCGTTGGTAATCAAGGCCGGCGACGACTGGAAGAACGTGCCGACCGGCGACGCCTCCCGGTAGATCAGGCGCTGTGTGTCGTCGCCGCCGTCCACGTCAATGGCATACAAGGCCGTATCGTCTACGCCCCGCGTGGCGACGTAAAGCATCGGGACGGACTGACCCTTGATGCCGTTGGCGCCGTTATTGATCGCGTCGGTCGGGGCATAGGCGCTGCCGTCCCCATTGGTAATCGTCTTGGGGAACTGGACGAAGCCCATTGCGGGTGTCGCGTGCAGGAACGCGCCCATCGGCGGGGACGGCTCGACGACGGTGTCGTTGGCGGCGTTGTTGGGGTCGTTCGCGGCCGGGAAGGCCCAGACGCCCCTCGTGGAGTTTGTCGTCGTGCCGACCGAGCCGTCGAGGTTGACGGCCCAGATTCGGCCCGTCTGCGCCTCGTCGGGCCGCGTGGCGGCTTTTCTCCCGGCCGTGGTCGTTTCCAGGCCGCTGTTGGCCGCGAAGTAGATGCGGGTCTGCCGGGCCGTGTTCGTCTCGTGCGTGATGCCGTTGAAGTTGGTCGCATTGGTGAAGACGACAGGCGAGCCGGTGAGGTTGCCGAGCGCAGGGCGCGGCCTTTTGTCGCTGCTCTGCCCCTGGTTGTTCTTGGTGACGTCCGTGTCCGTCCGGTCGTAAGCGTCCGGGAACGCCCAGTCGGTCGCGTCCCCGGTGTTGATCTGCGGGCGCTGGCCGATGTTGTAGTTGAACGAGCCGGGGGCGCCGGCTGCCGTGCTCGGGTCGCTCCGGCCGTTGTTGCCCGCCGGGCCGTACAGGCCGTTCAGGGCATACAGCCGCCCGATGTTGGACGTGGCTTCCATCTCATGCGCGGAGCCGATGTAGACGGTTGGCGCATAGGTGTTTGTTGTCGTCGTGGCGCCGCCTGCCAGGGTGACCGATGTCACCGTCGTGGCGATGTAAAGCGCGGGCGCGGACTCGATATCGGCGAACGAAGGGTTGTCGGGCGAGTTCGGGTCCGCGCCGCGCAGGGTGAACCACCACTTCGGCTGGGGGGTCGGGGCAAATCCATCGCCCGGAACAAACTGCGGGTCCGGCGTCGTTCCGTCCGCGAGGAACTTAAAGTGGCCGGCGCTGGGCCGAACGTCCAGGCTCCCGTTGAACTTCTCGCCGGACGCATCGAAAGCCGCCCGAGTGTCCCCGCCGGTGGCGACGCCCAGCGCGTCCAGCGCGTACAGGACGCCGTTGCTGTTGCCGACATACACGGTGGCATTCGAGGGCGGCGCGCCGTTGAAGGCCGGGATGCTGCCCGATGCGTCCGGGGCGGTGGGCACGTTCGGGTCCACGAAGACCGTCGGCGAGGCGGTGTTGAAGGCGGCGGGGACCGGCAGGTCGGAACTCACGTCGAACGCGAACTGCGGCTTGACCGCGCCGGCGTTCGCCCCGAAGACATACTTAGGCAGATTCGGGTCGGGCCGGTAAATCCAGTATTCGGATGTCGTCCCGACGTGCGGGTTCAACGGGTCGAAGGCGGGCGCGGTCGTGCCGTAGGAGGGCTGTAGGCCATAGATTGGCTGGCCGCTGGCCGGGTCAATGGCCTTGGCGTTGCTGGTGCCATCCCCGTTGCCGATGGCGTCCAGGCAGTAGACGAGGCCGTTGTTGTCGCCGACGATCACGACCAGCTTGTTGGCATAGACCGCCGCAGGCGTACCGCCGGGGCCGGCGGGCGTGACCAGGACATTGATCCTGGCGACAGCCGGCGAGGAGTAGACCGGGGCGGACCCGGCATTAGGCGTGTTGGGCGTCTCAAAGCGCCAGACGACGTCGCCGTTGAAGCCGTCCACGCAGTAGATCGCGCCCTGCCCGTTGCCCGTCGTCAGGCTCACCGAGTCGGCCACGACATAGGTGGTCGGGGCCGTCGGTATGGTGTTCGTGCCGATAAAATTGAACAGGTTGACATTGATCTTCTGGCCGGGCGTCAGTGCCAGCGCCCCGGTGGGCAGCGTGGCGATGAGGTCCGTGCCGAACGTCTTCTGGCTGATCGTGACCGGTTTGCCGAGGCCGAGGATGGCGCCGGTGGTGGCATCCGTGACGGTGTAGATCGTCCGCCCCAGCCGATTCTCGGTTGGACTGAGCAGCTGCCCCGCCTGCGGTATCCGAGGGATGTGGACGTTGATGAAGTAGCCATTCGCGCTGGCCGTTGTAGGCGTCGTCAGCGTCCAGGAGGCTACAGGCTGGGTCGTAGCGGCGCTCGACACAGTGTAGCGCCGATACTCGCCATTGGTTGCGCTGACGTCGCTGACTTGGCCTCCGCCGGTGGTAGTAAACCCGGTCTGGCTGTCGTCCAGCGTCACCGACCGGGTGAGAACAGGTTCCCGGCGGCCAAAGTAGACGAGCTGCCGAATGCGATGGCGCGCGTCAGCAGCATGAACCGGATAGACACGGCCGGGGTCGTTCGCGTCCGTGGCCCCGCTCCGCAGGATGGGCGCACCCGACGCCGGGTCGGTGTCCGGGGGTGCATTCTGCTGGGCCGGGGTCGTCCCAACGGCCGGCGCCGTGGGCCGCGACCTGCCCCAGTACTTGGCCCGCTTGAAATCTTCCGGGTAGGACTCGTAGTTGATCGCGGTCGGCGTGGATTGAACGTCCCCGACCGCGACTTGCAGCCTCATCGAGTCCGCGACGATGTAGTAAGGATTCTTCGGGTCGTTGTTGAGTCCGGTAGTGACGTTCCGCGGGAGCGTAACCGTCACACTGCCGCCCGCGACGACCTGGAAGGGGCCGGCCAGGAACTCGTTCGCGTTGGCATCCGTCTGGCTGATGGTGGCGTTGCCGCTGAAAGTAATCACGCCGCCGGCGTCCCGCACGACAATGAAGTAGGTCACGTTTGTGCTGCGCGGCTCAACATTGTTGTTGATGTCGGGAAGATCGTTGGGCAGGTTGACGTTGACGGTGTAGCTGCCCGCCACCGGCTCCACGAGCTGCCAGGTCGCCGTGCCGTCCGTGCCGGACGGCAGGCGCAGGTACTCGCCATGGGTCGCGGTCCCGGCGGCGGGGCTGGCAATGGAGCCGTTCGCCCCATCCACCGTCACTTGTTGCCAGCCGCTCGTCGCCGTGAAGCCGGCTGTCGCCGGGGGGCCGCTGGTGGGCGCGGTCGTGTCACTGTCATCCTCCGTCTGGAGGCCAGCCCCTCGCGGGACATAATCAAAGGGGGCGTTCCAGAAACCGGGAGGATCCTGCCCGTCGGCAAAGTGCTCGGGATAGTGGACTCCTGCCGTGGTCGGCGGATTGTTCGGGTCGTAGTTGCCGAGCAGGTAGCTGGGAATCTGTGTCGGGACACCACCGATCAGCCCCGACGGAGTCCCCTGAAGCCGACTGTCCAGGAACAGCGACGGGACGCCTGTGGGGGGTGGGTCCTGCGCGCCGCCGTTATGGAACAGGGGCGATTGATACGGGGTCGGGACGGTCGGCGAGGCCGGCAAAGGCCCCTGCGCCGCTGCGCCGCGCGCGAGGCCCAGCCCGGCGAGGGCGGCGCACAGCATCGCCGCCGCGCGCCGCGCCAGTTGAGGAAGAGTGAGAGTGTTATTTTTCACGCTGTTACTGCGATCCATGGAGGTCATACCTTAGTTCAGTTCGCGGAGGCCCTGTGGGGGCGAGCACAAGGTTCGCCCCTACGCCTCTATCAGAAGCCCCGCAAGCATTTTATGAAGGGGCGGCCCATCCGCATAGATCCGCCCTTCAGGACGGGGTCTCGTCCGGGCCTACTGCGTCGTCCGCATCGCGGACGTCGGCTGCGTCAGCGGGGTGGTCCCGACGGGCCGGCTCAGGGTCACCGCCCCGGCGAAGCCGCCAACGGGGTCTACGCTGACGCCGCCGCTGTTGTCCGTGCTGACGTCCACCTCGAAGACTTCGCCGCCGATCTTGTACGGCAGCGCGTTCCCCGTGACCGATGGGGGCGTGCCTAGCTCTCCCTGGCTGAACGACTGCGTGATAAGATACCGATCAATGTGATTGATTCCCGGTCGGTTTGTCTCATCATTGTTGAGCCGCTGAACGCAGGTCGGCACGAACGGGATGGCCTGGCGATTCATGACAAATCCCGTAGGCACCGGCACACCGTTGATCGGCACGGTCATCCCCCGATAAGCCGTCTGCGTGAACGCGAGGCCGTAGGAAACCAGGGGCGTCGTCGCCCCGGTGTAAACCAGTTCGAATGCCCCGTTGTCGTCGGCATACAGGAAGCTGTACTTGTACAACTTCGGGTCAGTCGGTGGGTCCTGCGGCGGCGCGAAGACGTGCAGGAAGCGCGGGTTGCGGACCGGGAAGGGCTGCACCACTGTTTTCCCCGCTGTCGTGAGCGGCGCCGTGAAACCCGTCGCCACATACTGGAGGTCATTGGCCGTCGCGCTGGTGATGGCGCTGAAGGCAACCGGCGTGGGCGGACGGTTGAAGGCCACAATGCTGCCGCCGGGCGCGTCGGCGCTGGCAGCGGCAAGCTGCCCCCCTGTAGGCTGGGCGATGCGCGTGTTGGTAACGAGGGCGAATACTCTGATGGTATCCGTCGCCGGTGGCGGCGACGCGGTTGGAATGTCCAGGTAGGATGCGCCCGCATAGTGATAGTGGCGGCCATATTTATCGCCGGTGTGAGTAACCCAGGTCAGCAGATGGTCGTGGGTCACGGAGCCGGGGGCGCCGGGCGCGGCGACGTTTGCCGGAGTGTTGGTGTCGAAGTACAGGATGTTTCCCGCTCCGTCGAGCGTATCGGTCACTTCGACGATGCGGTCGTTTCCGCTATCGGCAACGAGGTAGTGGTTGAGCCTTCCCACTGCGGGTTTTCCACTGACAGGGTCTGTGTAGTTAAAGTTCTCTGTACGCACCTCGACGCTGGACGGCTGGCTCAACGTCATGGGCTGCCCCGGCGCCATGAGGCCGCTGGGATCGTAGAAGCGGGTCATCTCCCACAGGACGTTGCCCGCGCGGTCGAAGCGGACGCAGCGGTTGTTGCCCGTGTCGGCGACCAGGTAGTCGTTCGGGGCGAACTGCGCCAGGGCGGACGGATGGGCGAAGTCCACCTTTGTCTTGACCCCGTTCCCCGTGTCGCGCGTGGTGGCGTCTGCGGACCAGACGGCGTTGCCGTCGGCGTCCACTTCCAGGATGCGGTTGTTGTCTGCGATCAGCGTGAGCTGCTGGTTGAATGCGGCGATGCCCTTCGAGCCGTTGACCACCATCGCCCCGCCGCCCGCGCTGGGCGCGGCGCTGACGGTCCCGATGTCCAGGGGCTTGCCCAGCGCCCCGGTGCCGAGCGGAGTCGCTTGAACGGTCACGGCGGCCAGCTTCCCGATCCCGACGGTCGGGGCGGATGGCAGCTTGTAGAGCGTGTTGTACAGCACCGCAGGGTTGCCGTTCGGGTTGCCGCTGTCGCACAGGAAGAGGGTGCTGCCGGCCTTGCTCAGACCGGAAATCGTGCCGTTGACCGCGAACGTCGTGTACCACGCCATGTTAGTGTGGAAGTACATCCAGGTCGCCGATTGGCCGGACTGCGGGTTAGGCACAGCGACAAAGGGCTGCGGCTCGGTCAAGTTGCCGTTGATCCGCCGAATCCCCCTGCCGAGGCCGAAGTTAAAGATCGAGACGTGGTTACCGGCCGCAGTCATCTGCCCACTGCGCGCCGCGCCGGGCACGGAAGTCGGCAGGGAAACGATGCTGTTTTGCGTGGGTGTTCCCCCTGTTATAAACTCATCGTTCTGGTAATAGGCGGCATTCTTCGCCTCGAATGTGGTGTTGCGGGTCAGTACGGGTGGTGGGGAGGAATTGAGTGTCTCCGCCTCCGCCGTGACTTCCTGATTGGCGTTGAAGCACAGCACAGCAGCCACTGTTGCCGCCCGATTCTGCGCGGCGACGTAGACATTGCCTTGTCCGTCCACAACAGGTGCGCCGACGAAGTGGAAGCCCAAGAGGTTATTGGTAGCGCCATTCGGGTTCGTGGTCGTGCTGTTATAGTTCACGTTGTCGGCATCAACATTGTTCCAAGCAACGCCGTTGGGGTCTACAGCGCTGGGATCGTTAGCTATCGGCAGGCGGAAGCGGAACTTCAGCCGGACGCTCCGCTGCTGGATGTCGTCGTGGACGCCGAACAGGTAGCTATTGGTTCCGTCGTTGACGGTGTAGTAGTAGTCGCCTTTGCGGTCAATCGCTGGGGCGGAGAGAACGGCGCCTGTGCCCTGCGTGTTCGCCAGGCTCGTCGCATTGATCTCATGCAGGGTCAGCGTCATGCCGTTGCTCGGTCCGTTGTTGCTCGGCCCAGTGCTCGCGCGGAAGTCTATGTCCCAGTCGCCGGAGTAAGCGCCTGCATCGGTGAGACCCGCGGGAGCAGAGAACACCGGGTCCTGACCGGCATTGACAGGAAAAATGTTATTGCCGAAGGCATCATACGACTTGGCCGGCGGGGTCGAGGCCGTGTCCACGAACAAGTTGTTGAACGGGGTGTACCGGGTATTCCGGTTGACATTGTAGCCCAGGAACTGGCCGTTGGCGGAATAGCCGACCAGCGGGTCGTTGCGCGCGCCCAGCAGGACCGTGTTCATGTTCTGCGAAGTCGGGACGTAGGCGACGATGGTGTTAGCATCCGTGCCGCTCGCCAGCACGCCGACGGCAGGCGCGGCGGTGACGTATTCCGGGTTGCTGCTGTTGTTGTTCGGGTTCGCATTCGCCGGGTTCACGGGGATGCGAACGCCGGTCATCCCGTTGTTCGTACCGGCGCTGCCAGCGTCATTGAGACTGTATATGTACATATCGCCGTTCGGTTGCCCGGCGTAGATACGACCATCATAATACGTCGGCGCGGGAGCGTTGACGACAACACTGCCCTGAGGATACGTTCCTGCCGAGCCGTTTGCAGGGGCCGGCGGCGTCAGAGTCTTGACTAACACTCCTGTAATCGCATTAAGCTGAAGAACACTGCCGTCGGCCTTCTCCACGAAAACGAAGGTGCTGCCGTTGTAGGTCCCGACCGTCGGCGCGGAAGCGCTTGCGCCGACAGAAGCGTGCCAAACCTCGTCGTAAGGCTTCGGGGCCAGCGGGTCGCCAAAGTCGGCAACGCCGTCGTCGGCGGATGCTCCAGCGGTCAGATACTCATCGGGGATAGCGTCAAAAGCGCGGAGGATGCCCAGCGCATCCGTCACAAACACATAGTTGCCCCACACGGCGGCGCCGGGCGGAGGCGTCGCGCCTGCCAATTGATTGTTCGGGGGCGACAGGCTCGGATCGGGATAGGACCAGGCGGCGGTGTAGGACGCCGAGCTGGGGCCTGCCGCGTTCTGATGGCTGGTCTTGTTCTCCGTCGGGTGTGCGTCCGCCCAAGAGATCACGTTCGACAGGAACTTGAGGTCCGCCGCCGGCGCCACGGAAGGGCTATAGGAAACCGGCGGCGGCGTGACTGAGTACGGCGCCAGGCCGAAGAACGGCCCGAGTTGAAAAGTCGTGCCCTGGGAAATGCTGACGACCGGGCCGATGTTCAGTGTACTCGTGACGATCTGCCCCCCGCCAAGCTGCGCGGCGGACACGGACGGTAGGCTGGAGTGGTTCAACACCGTACCAAACAAGTTGCTGTAATCGCTGTTGGTCGCTGGCGCTATCGTCCCATAAATGCCGGCAGGGGCAGGCGCCCCCAGCAAGGGAAAGTTGATTGCCGCGATGAAATCATTGGGCGCAAAGAAGTTAGGCTGTGTCAGCAGCGGGTGCAGGTCAAAGCCCCCTGGCGCGGCGGGGGGTGTCAGCGCCATGTCGGTGCCCGTCATCCAGTTCGCGCCGGTGAACAGGAGATGGTTGGCGTCCCCGGCAGTGCCATATTCGACGATGAGCTGCCCGCCGTTGTCCACGAACCGGCGCAGCTTCTCGTTGTCGGAGGGCAGGAAGACCGCCCCTCCCGCCGGAAGGTACAGCACGTCGAACTGCTGAAGCTCATCGGCAGAGGTGTCCCGCAGCGACACTTCCCAATAGGCCGCCATGCGCGGCGTCACGGAGTCGCCGACCTTGTAAGCCGGCGTCCCCGCCGCCCAGCGAGTTGCGGTGGCGGCGCTGACCGTGGTGGCGGCGATGGGGTTGATGAAGCTCCAGCCGACCGGCTTGACGTCCGCGCGCTGGTCCAGCACATAGAACAAGTACGGCGCGGGATCGGGCACCGGATTGGGCGTGTTGGGGGTGTAAAAGGCCGGGTCGGCCGCCGAGCCGACGAACAGGACGCCCGCGTTGATGGTGCGCTGCCGGGCGTTATAGGTGTAGACGGCGGCCTGCCCGGTTCGGGCCGGCGCAAGCCAGAGCAGCGCCGCCGTCAGCGCCGACAGCAGGAAAAGCCACCGCGTGTTGTTCGAACTGCGAGACATAAGGACCCCCTAGCCCCCAATTCTGGGGGGATAGGAAAAAGATGAACTTCGATAAAAATAGAGGGACGCCCCGCCGCCGCTATTGCAACAGCGGCGGCTCACTGCTTTCCCCCGCGAACAGAAGCCCCGTCGAGACGGGCAGCTTGGGCGAGAAGGGCAGCGGGCGGCCATAAGCGTCACTCCGCAGGTAGTGCGGCTGGACGACCGGCGCGGTCGTGCTCCCAAGATTGTACGGATAGCCGGCCTGCGGGTTGTAGATGATCTGAAGGCCGATGGCAGGCTTGCCCCCCGGCTTGTTGTTCGCATCCAGAAGCAGATGCCCCGCCGATTCCAGCGGCGGGCCGTTGGATGTCGTCCCCTGGGAGGCGTAGCCGTGGAACTGTGGAATCCAGCCCCACTTGAGCATCCACGCGGTCTGGTCGGCCACATCCACGGGCTGCGCCTCGGACACGGCCCCGTCAATGATGATCTTCATGTCAATTGGCTGCCCATAGAACGGGAAGTGCGGGTCCGACCCGAACGTCCGCATCCCGTTCAGCGTGGTGGAGGTGACGGTCGGCGCGAAGACGTCCAGTGTGTCCGAAGGGCTGCTGTTGAACCAGGGACCAGGGATGACAAAGAACGAGCCGGTCTGGGCGTACAGGACCGCCTCGATCCGCACATCCATCGGCAGAAGCGCCACACGCTCCAACTCCAGGTCCTGCGTGACCGCCGGGTCAGTGGGGGTCGGGTTGCGGCGCGTTTCGAGCAGGCGCGTGTCGCTCTCCACCAGGCTCGACAGCGCGGGGGCGCCGCTCAGGCTGTTATCCGTCAAGGCGCTCAGGCTGAAGTACTGCTGGCCAGCGTTCGGGGCCGCGGCAGCGGAGCCAAAAGACGGACTCCAGAACGGCGTCGTGAAGGGCGCGTTGCCGGCAATGCTCTGGCTCGTGAGCGGGTTCACGATGTCAAAAATGGCCTGGGTTGCAAACTTGCTATCGTCCGGGCGGGCGCTGACGTAGAGGCCGAGAGGACTGTTATACGCACTCGGCGTACCGCCGTTCGGAAGCCCGAAGTTCAGTTCCTGAATGAGCGTCGTCCCGTCCGAGGCTAACGTCACGGCATGGAAATCCGCATCACCGCCGGCTGACGGGGCAGGCGTTCCATCGGGATTTTCTTCCTGCTGGGGTCCGGCCAGGAACTGGGTCGTATTGACGCAGACATAATCATGGGCCAGGACGGTAATGGTCGTGTCCGGGTTGCCTTTCAGCAGGCTACCGTCAATATAGGCCGTCCCGTTCGTCACGATCGTGATATGGCGCGGGTACTTGTCCTCGTTTGTCAAAGATGTATCCGGGTCTTTGGGGTCAGCGCTGGCGACGCCGTGGACGCGGACGTTGCCTTCTGCATAGATCAGCACATCATTGTCTGGGTTCGGCCCCTTGTAGTTCGTCGTATCCTCGGTCGCCGGGTCATTGCTGGCGTTGATGTCGTCGTAAAGCACTGTCTGGGAGCCGAGGCTGCCGGTCGTGCCGTCAGGGTTGGGAAAGACTTCCCCAGGCGACAACTTCAGCCGAATGCCATAGGCGTAGAGGGGCATAGGCTTGTTCTTCCCCGTAGGGAACCGCCCCAGCGTGATGTTGACGCCGGGCGGGTTGTAGAAATCCCCCTTCGTCCAGCCGCCTTTGGTACTCCCGGAGGCTGGCGCAGTGCGGTTCAGCCACTCATCCACCAGCGTGCTGCCGCCGCCGATGGCGGTGCTGTTCTGCTGAATGTCGCTGGGGTTGTTGATGTAGATGCTCTGGCCGTAGCCGTACTGGCCCGACCCGGCTGGATAGGTCTGGGCGTTGCCCTTGTCATCCGTGTAAGCGCGCGGCGGCGAGGTCATGGCAATGGCCTTGTAGCGCGGCAGTTGGGACCCTGAATCCAAAGCGTCTATGCGCGGCGGCTCCAGGCGTCCGATGCTGCGCGGCAGGCCGTTGATGTCGTTCTGCGGCGAGCTGTCGCGGACCAAGCCGCCGAAAGTGTTGAACCCACCGTTAAGGCTGGTGCCGCCGGGGTCATTGCTGGGGACAACAAACAAGTTCATGGTCGGACTGGCCGGAGCCGGAGGCGCAGGGGCCGCCGTCAGCTTCGTCAGGTCGGCCGGGTTGATCTCCACCGAGGCGCGCTGCCCCTTCGTCGCGGTTGAAGCCGTTGTGAAGAGCGGCAGGGACTGGTCATAGCCGTTCATCAGCAGATCGCCCGCGACTTCGAGGCCGTCCTGATACAGCGGCGCGTCTATCCCGGCGTTGTTCAGATAAAAGAGGTTCTTGCCGAAGAAGCGCACAGGCATGTTCGCATGGAACGAGCCGCCGCCGGGCAAGGTCTTGGGAGACGGCAGCGTATCAATCGCCGTCGAGGCCCCCGCCTGCGGGTTGGGAACGACCAGGCCATTGACGACCTTGAACGCATCCGCCGCGCCGTAGGTAGTGAAGACCGGGTAGATCTGGTAGCCGGGGTGCCCGTTCGGGTCCGGTTTACCATTCGCGTCAACCAGGACGGGCGTGTTGGGGCTGGCCGGGTCCGTGATGAAGTCATACGCGCCCGCCGTGGCAATGCCGCCGTCGGTGTCCTGGGCATAGAACCGGCTGGTGACGCCGATGTCGGCGGTGGACGAGCGGTTGTCCGGGTTGGTCTCGAACCGGGCGTAGTCCGTGATGCCGATGGGCTTGTAGGCGACCTGGTACGCCTGCAAGCGGTCCGAGCTGCGGTTGTTGCCGTAGGTGGTCGGGTCCTGCGGGTCAATCACGCCCTCGCGCCCGATGGACTCGATTTTAAGGTACTTGCCTGGCGGGACCGAGACAGAAATCTCCTGCCCGTTGGCGTCGGTTTTGATCACGGGATCATAATACTGGCTGGTCGGCGTGTCCCGGAGCAGGACCGGCGTGTACGTCACCCGCAGCAGGAAGCGCCCCGCGCCGGTGTTGTAGCGCGCGAAGCCTGCTTCCAAGTACTTGGCATCGGGATCGTTCGGGTCGGGCGCTGGCAGTCTGTTCGCGGCCACGGCGGCAGTATACCGGGCTAGCTCACGCGCCTCCGTGGGCGGATTTGCCAGCTTGGTTTGCAGCGGCGGGCGCCAGTCGGCCCCGTCCAGGCTGTTGGACAACTGGGCGTCGGCGAACGTGATCCCGGCGCGGGCGTATTGGTCCGCCGTGACGACGCGGCTGGCGTGGCGGGCGTTGAGGACGTTCCGGGCGACGATGGTGACGAACAGCGCCCCGGCCAGGCCCAGCAGCAGCAGCACCAGCAGGGCGACGACAATGGACTGGCCGCGCTGCCGGGTGCGTGTCTCGCGAATCATTGTTTGAGCTTGATGCATGGTGCTTGAAGGAGCCTTAACCCCGGTTGCTGTTGCCGATCTTGATCTTGGTTTCGGCGGGAATCACCTGCGCGCGGTTGTTGCTGATGTCGTAGATGCGGACGCCGATGCTGACGTCAATCAGGTCGCGTGTCTGATAGTCCACCTTCACCTGCATCGGCAGGTAGGGATCATCAAGAAGCGATTTAGGCGGGTTGGCGGTCGCGCCTGCCGGGTCAGTCCGCGTCATGTTCGCCTGGTAGTCGTAGACGACCGTGATCTGCTGCGAACTGGACGGCAATGTTTTGTCCTGGATCAGCGTCGTGGCGTCTGATGACACCTGAACCGTGTTCAGCGAGTAATCCACAGAGTACTGATTCCCAAGCGGGACCGTTTGACGCGGGTTGTTGCTGTTCTTGTTAAACTCCGTATAAGGCACGACCTGCCCGTGATTCGGGCCTGCCGTCGTGTCCGGCCCGGTCACGCGGATACCACCGGGAGCAATGTGAGCATCTTTGACACCCGTAGTATTGTCAAGCGGCGCGAGGGGTGAATCTTTTATGCTGGCGGGACTGCTGACAGGCTTGGTAAGATCAATGGTTCCTTTGGTCATCCCCTCTGCGGTATCGACCCCACCCAGGTTCCGTGTCGCGGGCGTCGAAGTGTCCAAAACGCCGTAATTCCAGTTCCGCTGGTTGCGATCTGTTGGCCCATTCGGCAGGGACGGCGTCCCGAAGTTCAGCGTACCGGTGTCCGGGTTGACCGTGAGCGGGACGAAGTCCGTGCCGCCCAATTTGTAAGCGCCCGTGCCGGCATCCGTCAGCGGAAAGCCGAGCGAGATGTTGTAGACCAGCGTCCCCGTCGTGTCGCTGCTGTTCATGTGTCTGTATTCCAACAGGTCGCCGGGGTTGATCAAAATGTTGGCGCCGTCGCTGAAGGTCCCGGAGGCAATTTGGGTGTCGTAATACTCCTGCGTCCCGTCGTAATTGCCGGGGTACAGGGTGACATGGTACGGCAGCGCCCACGACCGGCTGGTGGCGGTATAGACGGTCGGGACATAGCCGTAGCCCGATTCACCGGCCAGCGTCGGCAGGCCCTGGCTGTTATAGTCCGAGGTCGTCCCCGGCACGGCGTCACCGCTCACCGTGCCCGGCCGGAACGTGACGCTGGTATTGACGATGGGATAGTAGCCCCCGGCCACTGGGTCGTGGGCGACGCCCGAATGGGCGACGCCGGGGCAGCCGTTCAGCGTACAGGGGCCAGCCCCCTTGTCATAGACCAGCGTGTTATCCGTGTTGTGCGGCAGCAGGATCAGGTCAATGTTCGGGCCGGGGATGACGGGCTTGGCGATGGAGCGCCACTTCTCGACGCGGTTGTTGTGCTGGGCGGCGGAGCCGGGCGTTCCCGTCGTGCCGATGGCATCTTGTGTCCCGTAAGCCCCATGTGCATCGTCCAGCCAGTTCACGTCGGTCGGCTTCACATAGCGAAAGAAATCCGGGTCGTCCATTTCCGGGACGGTCTTCGTATTGCCGTTAGCGTCCGTCTTCGTCACCGTGGCGAACAGCATCGTGTTGGGGCCAAGCTCAGGCTTTCCAGTCTTCGGGTCTATCACTATCTTCCTGGTACTCGGGTCTATCACTGTCACATAAGGCTGGAACTGGGCGCGGTACAGGATATAAGTATTGTCGGTGTTGCTGTTGAATTTTCCTTCGCGCGTGTTGTTATACGGCTGGGAAGGGTCTTTGAGGCCCACCCAATACCGGGTCACGGTCGTTCCTGCGGCCAGCGGAAAGACAAGAGCCGGATCGCTGATGATCGCCGAGCCGTTCTGCGTCGGGCGGTAAGAAATCGGCTCCCCCGTGGTCGGGTCAGTCTGCGTCCCTGGAGTAATGACGTTGCCTTGCGCGTCCGTCTTATCCGGCACGGACACTGCTTTCGGCTGGGCGAAGTCCAGTTTGCAGGCGTAAGCATGGGCGATGGTGGACTTGTAGTTGCCGGTCGCGTCCAGGCCCGGTATCTCCAAGTCCAAAAAGTTCGTGTAGCGGTCATCGCCGGATACAACCGGGTTCGTGGTGACGAACGGGTGGCTGGTGCCGTCGAAAACGAACAGGGCGCTGCCGAGTTCCCGCGTCAGGCGCTCCCGCGTGGACCGGGCGGCGTCTTGGGCCGCCGTGACGATCTGCGCCTGCTGCGTGTAGCGGATGGCGCTGACGAGCGGGACGAGCAGCAGGCCGAACAAGACGGCGGTCAGGGCGATGACGATGATCAGCTCGATGAGCGTGAAGGCCCGGCATCGCGGCGCTCCCAAAGACGAACGAACAGCTTGGTTCATGGGGTGTTTCATGTTACTGCGCCCGGTTCAAGAGGGTGTCCACGCTATGCACCTTCCAGCGGTCACGCTCTTTCCAGGCCACGATGGACCGCACGGACAGGCCGCGCACGGCGGTGACGGTGACACTACCCTGTGATATGTTGGAAACGTCGGCGGGGCCGCCGGTCAGCGTCGAGGCCGTGAGGTCAACGGCGACGTAGCTGCTTGTTCCGAGCGGCATGACCGTGGGCTGAATGGCGATCGTGCCGGCGAACGTCTTTAATTGGGCGGCAGCTCCTGAGCCGACCACATAGGTGCCGTCAATCTCCACCGACTTGCCGGCGTCTGACCGTGGAAAGTAAAGGAGATTCCGGGTTGCGTCGAAGGCATACTGACCGGGCAGAAGCATCGGGTCCGCACCGCCCGCCGCCGTGTTGGGACTCAGGGTGTAGTAGCTCGGCGCCTTCTGCACGGCCACAGTCCAGTCTGCATCGCCCATGTAAAAGAGGCGGACGCGATGGGTGCGTGGATTGGTGTTGTTCACGTTGTCCGCGAAGGAATTAGATTGAAAGGTCACGCGGCCTGTAGAGAAACTGACGTTGATAAGATCATATGGTGGTTGGAGCTTAGTGCCGTTCAGGTCCTCGTCCCATATATTGCCTTCAGTGGCTGTCGGGTCTGGAATCGGCTGGGCAGGGCCGACGGCTTTGCCCGTGTCTAAGTCCAGAGCAATCATGCTAAGGAAACTGTTCGGGATCAGGCCGGTGTAGATCGAGTTATCCGGGTTGTTGTCCCCCGCCCTCTTCAGGTTTTTGAGGGTCAGACGAGTCACGGCGGTATCCGTACCCGTGAGGGCGGGCACATCCCGGTCTTCGTGCAGCACCTTCCAGCTATAGGTCACATAGGAAATCCGCGCTTTCAGCGCGCTGACGCCGGAGCCACCGGCGGCCAGCGGGTTGAAGGCGATGGCCCCGATATTCGCCAGGGAGTTGCCGCCGGTATCCATAATATTAGATGAAGTCAACGTGAACTCGTAAGGGTCGGCGCTAAAGGAGGTGTTATCCAAAACGCCCTTGAAAGCCCGGTACAGCATCACGCCCTTCCACGGCAGCGGCGGTGTGACTAGCGATGAATCGGTATTATATTTATACGTCTTCCCTGCCGCGTCGGTATTATTGCCGGCGGGATCGAACCAGCCGCCGTTGTAATACTTCTGCGAGTCGGCGTAGAAAGGTGGGTGCGATCCAAAACTAATGTCGTGCGGGTCATCCATCACCGGGGGGCCGTCATTGCCGGAATGCGGGATCTTGAACCCCAGGGTATACACCTTGTCGGTTTTCGTGTTAGGATCGGTGGCGACAACCATCAGCACGAAAGGTTGGTCGTACTTCTGGGCATATGGGATGGCGACCTTGCCGTTGGTGTAATCTACCAGGAGCCGCTGCTGGCCGGGAAAGATCGTCACCTGAGGGTAATCCGGGGTCGCTCCTAAAGCATCGTTGAAGTTGCCGGAAAGTGCCTGCCAATACGGGCTGTTGATCGAAAGGTACTTTGGCAACTGCATGGCCGTCACCACGACGGGCATCACAATTGGGCCGTAGTTGACGACGTAGACCGACTGCCGGGTCGCGCCGGAGGCGGCGGGAACGGTGATCGTCTCGTTGTTGATGACGCGCGCTTTGTCCAGTATCTTGGAGTAGTCCGCCTCCACATTGGGGTTGAAGTCGGGATCGTAATTGGCATCCGATGCCACCGCAGGTGTCAAGTCATTCGTCTGGGACACCGGCAGGATGGACTCCGGCAGCCCGGTCGTGTTCTGTGCCTGCGTCTGCACGGCCGCCTGGCCCAAGCTGTCGGCCAGGGCGGCATTGCCCACGCTGGTAATCGAGAAAAAGCCGCTCGGGTACAGGCGCACGATGATGAGGATGCCCAGCACCAGAAGCACCAGGACGACCAGGATCTCAATCAGCGAGACGCCGCGCCGCGCCCGTTTGCGTGTATTCCCCATAACGAAGTGGCTGTCTTTCTTGGACTGCACGAGTAAAAACCTTGTGACCCCCGGCGACTACTGCTGCGGGTATCGCCAGTAAGTGGGCTGGCCTTCAACATCTACGCCTTCCTTGACCTGGAAGTCCTCGGCCCGCAGCTTTTTGACCGCGCCGCTTTGGAACATCAGCAGCACCTTGTCGGCATTCTGGACGTGGTACGAGGTCATGGTAACGACGGTATCGGCGGGCGGGTTCTGCCACCGCAACTGCCGCTTGTAATCAGCGTCGTTAGTGTTCACGTGCTCATCGCAGTAGGCAGCACCACCCTGGGGGCAAACTGTTCCCTCGCGCGCCAGTTGGTAACGGGGATAAAATACAGTAGCGTCCACCTGATTGCCTGCGGTTACTTTTGGGCCGCTGTCATAGGCATCAAGTTTATAGAAAGTGCGGTATGTCGGCACGACCTTTCCCGCCGCAGCGCCGGGACAACCGGAAGCGGAGCCACCAGTTGCGGAACTACCCCTCAGAAGCGAATCGACCATACCGTTACAAGGTGCAACCACGTTGACGTCGAGCGCAGCCGTAGCTTGACTCGCAGGCGGAGCGTTCGCGTCGAGAGTGTTGTTCGGGTCCGTGAACTCATTGGGGTCTTTAATATACGCTGGATAAAGACCAGGGAAGTAGTTAGCTGGGTTGCGACTAGCGAGTATAGTGAGATCCGGCTGGTTTGAGTTGATATCCGCTTGATGATCCGCTGTCACCTGCGCCAACGCCTGCGACATAGGCACGACCGCCGCGCTCGAATTGCCCCCCTGATGATAAACGTAGCCGAACAGCACGTCTGGGTACTTGTGGTTGTCCAGCTTGAACTGCTCCATCTTCTGCTGGATGTCCTTCATGTTGGAGATGGCGACGCCCTGGCGGGAGCCTTCGCGCACCGAGGCGAACACGGGCAGCAGGATCGCCGTGAGAATCGCGATGATGGCGATGACGACGAGCAGTTCGATGAGTGTAAAGGCTTGGTCGGAACGGCTGGAACGGCGGCGCGAGGGTGCCATGATGATGCTCCTGGATCGGATAGGGCGGGCGGACGTTTGGACGCCTCCCGCAACCATAGACAAGCGTAACTGTTGCTTGACGACGGCTTTGGAAAGAATGTTCCCGGTTCGCGAAAATTCTTTACTGATTATTTTACGGGATTTTTTGAGGGCCTGTCAAGGGGCGGAGCGGATCGCCCCCCGGCCCCCAATTCTGGGGGAGTCGGAGAAGAAAGGGGCGGGGCTGTCCCGCCCTGTCCTTGTCCTGTTCCCCCAGAACTGGGGACTAGGGGGCCATCCAGTCTCTAGAAGCCGAACAACCCCGCCGAGGACGCGCCCGCCGAGGCGGCGCCGGGCGCGTTCGCCGCGCCCCAGAATGTCCCGACGTACCAGGTCGCCAGCGCATGGCCGTAGAACAGGGCGAGGAGCGCACCGACTGCCATCGAGGGTCCGAAGGGCATGGGGACGCGCTCACCCAGCCGCCGCCGCTGGCGGACGAGGATGACCATCCCAACCAGCGCGCCGACGGCGATCGCGAAGAGCAGTGAGCCGAGGGCCAGACTCAGGCCGATGTTGGCCCCGATGAGCGCCGCCAGCTTGCCGTCGCCGCTGCCCATGCCGCCGGCATCCTCGTCCGCCTCGATCTCCTCGCCGGTGAAGCCCGCCAGCGGCTCTTTCGCGCCCCAGCGCCTCTCCACCCACCGGCGCACGGGGGGAATCAGCGTGCCCAAGTAATACAAGGCATTGTAGGCCCAGTCTTCGGCGTTGTCGCGTAGGTAACTGCCCGCCGCTTTCCCTGCCGCCATCCGTTTGTCCATCCAGGAAACCAGGATGACGTAGGAGACCAGGCCGATGCAGTAGATCACGGCGGCATAGCCGAACAGGCCGGCCAGCGCGTCCCGGAACGTCCCCGCGACCAGCCCGTGCGCCAGGCCGAGCAGGATGCCCAGCACGCACAAGCCGTCGTCAATGACAAAATGCTCCAGGTCAATGAAGAAGACGCAAATGAGGATGGCCGTGAACAGGCAGTCGAAGACGGCATCGTACCACATCCCGCCGGTCCGCCAGGCGTAGCCGGTGACGAGGGCGAAAAGCAGGCCCGTCAGGGCCTCGATGCCGGGATAGTGCCAGGAGATAGGCGCGTGGCAGTAGCGGCACTTCGTCCGTAGGGCGAGGAACGACAGGATGGGTACCAGATCCAAAGCCCCCAGGCGATGCTCGCACCGGGGGCAGAAGGACCAGGTCGGGGAGGCGATGCTGCCGCCGCGCGGCAGCCGCCAAATGACCACGTTGAGAAAGGAGCCGATGGCGACGCCGTACACGGCGGCCGCGACGAGCCAGAATGTCAACGGCAGACTGTTTATTCGCCCGCGCCCTTTTCCGTGCCGTCACCGCCCGAAAGCGACTGGATCAGGACGATCATCGGCATGAACATGCCCAGGATGATCAGCAGAACGGCGACGCCCAGGAAGCAGATCAGCATCGGCTCGATGGCGACGGCCAGGGCGGCCAGGGCGGCGTCTACCTCGTCCTCGTAGAAGTCGGCGATCTTGGCCAGCATGGCGTCCAGCGAACCGGACTCCTCGCCGATGGAGATCATTTGGACGACCATCGGGGGGAACAGCTTGGACTTGATGAGCGGGTCGCCGATGCGATCTCCCTCCCGGATGCGGGCGCGGGCCTCCATGATGGCGTCCGAGATAACCACGTTCGAGACCGTGCCGGCGACCGTCTCCAGCGCCTGGAGGATGGGCACGCCCGACGTCAGCAGCGTCCCCAGCGTCCGCGAGAAGCGGGCCAGGGCGACCTTATGGTTCAGCTTGCCGAAGACCGGCACCTTCAGTTTGAACTTGTCCCAAACGTGCATCCCGAAGTTGGTTTTGATAAACGCTTTGAAGGCGGTTGAAACCGCGACCACGGTGAAAATGACGAGCAGGAACTTGGGGCCGGTCAGAAAGTCGGAAATCGCCACCAGCCCGAGGGTCAGCGCAGGGAAGTCCGCCTTGCCGTGCGGCAGCATCGTCTCAAACAAACCGAGGAATGTCGGCACGATGAATTTGCACAGGCCGACCACGATCAAGACCGCCGCACTCATAACAATAGTGGGGTAGGTCATGGCCGACTTGATCTTGCGCTTCATCTCGACGTCTTTTTCCAGGAACGTCGAAAGCCGCTGCAAGGTTTCTTCCAGGACGCCGCCGACTTCGCCTGCGCGGACCAACCCGATGAAGAGGTTGGAAAACACGCTGGGATACTTCGCCATGCTTTTGGAAAGCGTTTGGCCCGCCTCGACCTCTTTGAGAACGTCCAGGATGATCCGCTTGAAGCGCGGGTTAGACTGCTGCTGGCTGAGGACATCGAGGCAGCGGACGAGGGAGACGCCCGCATCAATCATGGTCGAAAACTGGCGGCAAAAGATCGAAAGCTCGGTCAGCTTGACCTTCTGCAAGTTCTCGAACCAGTTGCCGCCGGCCTTTTTGGCCTTCGCCGCCTTGATCTCGGAGATGGTGAAGCCCTGCTCGCGCAGGCGCCGGGCAAGGACGTCCGGGTTTTCCGCTTCCGATGTGCCGTTACGCATGGTGCCGGCGGCATCGCGAACGGTATACGCATAAGTTGCCATAGTTAGGTTGCTCCTTGAGAGCGGAACAGAAAACGGTGAGTAGAGGCGGGGTTTCCCCGCCCCCTTCTTCTAATAACGCCATTTGATTGTAAACGGTTCGGCAGGCGCAAAAGTTTTTTCAAAGTTTTTTCGCGGCTCTACCGGCCTGCGGGACGTGGGGCGCCCGGCCGGGCCCCGCCGGCCCCGGCTTCCCCTTCGCCCTGGAGCATCCGCTTCAGTTCTTCCTGGTTCTGCGCGCGGCTCAGGGCCATCTCGAAGGTGATCTTGCCTTCCTGATAAAGATTTCGCAGGCAGAGGTCGGTCGTGATCATGCCGACATTGGCCGAGGTCTGGATGATGGACGTGATCTGCTGGGGCTTCGCTTCCCGGATCAGGTTGCGGATGGCGGCGGTGGCGATCATGATCTCCTGGGCGGCGATGCGGCCCCGGCCCGTTTGTTCCTGGTAGTTCGGCGTCGTCGGCACGAGCTGCTGAGAAATAATTGCCTGGAGGTTGCCCGAAAGCTGCAAGCGCACCTGCTCTTTGGCGCCGTCCGGGAAGCTGTCCACGATGCGGTCCACGGAGGAGGCCGCCGAGTTTGTGTGCAGGGTGCCGAAGACGAGGTGGCCCGTTTCCGCTGCGGAAACCGCAAGCTGCATCGTCTCCTGGTCGCGCATCTCGCCGACGAGGATGACGTCCGGGTCTTCGCGCAGGGACGCCCGCAGGGCGTTCGCGAAACTTTTGGTGTCCATGCCCAGCTCGCGCTGGTTGATGATCGAAAGCCGGTGGTTATGCACGAACTCGATCGGGTCCTCGATCGTGATGATGTGCTCGGACCGATTGACGTTGATGTGGTTGATCATCGCGGCCAGCGTCGTGGACTTGCCCGATCCGGTCGGCCCGGTGACGAGGATCAGCCCGCGCCGCGTGTGGGTCAGCTTTTCCAGGATCGGCGGCATCCCCATGTCTTCCAGCGACGGGATTTTGGTGGGGATCAGCCGCAGCGAAGCCGCTACGCTGCCTTTGTCCTTGAAAATGTTGACGCGGAAGCGGGCCTTCTTCTGGAGCGCGTAGGAGAAGTCCAGCTCCCAGTTGCTTTCGAACTTCTGGATCTGATCGTCGGTCAGGATCGCGTACATCATCTGCTGGATGTCCAGCGGATTCATGTTCTCGTAGGGCGTCGGCTCCAGCGCGCCGTCCACGCGGATGACCGGGGGGATGCCCTGGGCGAGATGCAGGTCCGACCCCTTCTTCGCGATGATCAGATCGAGCAGTTCATCCAGATGGAGGTCCTGAATGGATTTTTTCTGCTGCGGCTTGGCGACCGGGCGCGGCTGAAACTGCGGCACGGCCTGCGGGTTTGTCTGGCCGTTTGCTTGACCGTTCGCCTGCGGGGCCGCCTGCGGCATGGTGGGCGTTCCGACTGGATCTGCCATGATATTACCTCTGTGTCTGCAAGAACTTTCTACTGCGCCAGCACGGTCAACGGACCAGCATTGGCTATTGTGATTGGGTTGCCAGTTTGCGTAGTAGCTCCCGTCAAAAAAATGGCGGTAGCTGTATACAACCCTTTTGACTGAAAAGCAGTCACCTTTGAGGTGCCACTCATCGTTTGGCCTGGCTGAAGTGTCACATCCTCGATGCGGAAGGGACCACCCACAGAAACATTGGCAGGCGGATCGCGGTAAGCTACGTTTCCTGCTGGGTCCTTTCCCTGTAAGGTTGCAGGCGCGTTAGTAGGTGGTTGATCCCCATAAAAAGGAATGTGAAGCTCCACGGCTTGAGTAGTCGTGTTGGTCAGCGTGAGCGTGTATTGAACACTATCACCCAAAGGGACTGTAACAGCGGACTGTGTCAGTGTTCCAGTCAAACCGTTGGAGGCCACAGCCGATGCTGTGAGGGTGGTAGGAGTAGGGATGACGGGAGTAGTCACCGAGCTACTGCCGCCGCCCCCACACCCCACAAGAAACGGAATAACAAGCGCCAACGCACTTAGTCTACGGATGGGCATGATGTAGGGGCAAACCTCGTATTCGCCCCTCTCCTTTGTTTCCTGACTGTTTTTGCCCTAGAAGCCAGCGGTGAAGACGACGCGCATGACTTCATCCGGGGTCGTCATGCCTTCCAGAATCTTCAGCAGGCCGTCTTCGCGCAGTTCCAGCATCCCGTTTGCCTTCGCGGCCTCGCGGATGTCGGCGACGGGGGCGCGGCGGACGACCAGCTCGGCGATCTCCTCGTTCATCGTCATCAGCTCGTACAGGCCCACGCGACCCTTGTACCCCTTGAAGCGGCACTCCTCGCAGCCCTTGCCTTCGTAGAGGGTGACCATGGCGTTCGGGTCGTCGCTCTTGTAGCCGAACTTGCTCAGGAAGCTGCCCGGCACCTGGTAGGGCGCCTTGCAGTTGGAGCAGACCTTGCGGCACAGGCGCTGGGCCATGATCGCCTGCACCGTGGCCGCGATCAGGTAGGTCTCGATGCCCATGTCGGCGAGGCGCATGACGGCGGACGGCGCATCGTTGGTGTGCAGCGTGGACAGGACCAAGTGGCCGGTGAGGGACGCCTCGACGGCGATTTGGGCGGTTTCCAGGTCGCGCATCTCGCCGACCATGATGATGTCCGGGTCTTGCCGCAGGAACGAGCGCAGGGCCGTGGCGAACGTCAGGCCCGCCTTCTTGTTGATCTGCACCTGCGAGACGCCGGACAACTGGTACTCGACCGGGTCCTCGACCGTGATGATGTTCTTCTCGACCGAGTTGATCTTGTGCAGAACCGAGTACAGCGTCGTCGTCTTGCCCGAACCCGTCGGCCCCGTAGTCAGGAACATGCCGTTCGGCTGGGCAACGATCTCTTCCAGCTTGGACTGCACTTCCGGCGTGAAGCCCAGCTTGTTCAGGCCCAGCAGGACGCTGGTCTTGTCCAGGATACGCATGACGATCTTTTCGCCGAACATGGTGGGCAGACACGAGACGCGCATGTCATAGTCCTTGCCCTCATGCCGGACGGGGATGCGTCCGTCCTGCGGCACGCGCCGCTCGGCGATGTTCAGCTCGGCCATGATCTTGAAGCGCGAGATCAGAGCCGCTTGGATGTGCTTCGGCACGGTCATCGTCTCGTTCAAAACGCCGTCAATGCGGTAGCGGATGCGGACGCCTTTGATGCCCGGCTCGATGTGGATATCACTGGCCTTCTCGCGGATCGCCTGCATCATGATGGCATGAGCGATGCGGATAATCGGCGCTTCTTCCGAGATGCTTTCCAGCGCGGCGTCGTCGTCTTCGGCCCCGGCCCCGCCCAGCTCCGTGATCTCGCCCTTGATGGCCTGTTCCAGCTCGCTGGGGCCGCTTTCGGTGATCTGTAGGTCGGGCCGGGGCGTCAGCCCCCTCTCTCCGTCCACGATGATTGCCGGGGCCTGCGAAGGCCCATCCTTGATAACCGCTGGGAAGCCGGCGATCCCATTGCCGCCCACAGGGCCGGTGCCGGGCCGGTTTCCGTTGCCGTTGGCAAAGTTGCCGCTGTAGGCACGGATGATGGCTTCCTCGATCTCGCTCTTGGTGGCGAGGACCGAAGTGATTTTGCAGCGCGAAACCAGCTTGACGTCGTCCAAGCCGACCGCGCCGGTTTTGACGTCGCCGATGGCGACCATCAGGCGGTTAGGCGTGACGGTGTTGTCGCGCTTGATCGGAAGTATGTTGTAGCGCTTGGCGATGTGCTCGGGGACGGCCTTGATCGCCGCCGGATCGATTGGGGTCTTGCCGAGGTCCACGAATTGCAGCCCCAGAGTTGCCGCGCGGGCCGAGGTGACATCTTTTTCGGACGCCAGTTGTAGATCCTGAATGATCGTGCCGAGGTCGCCGGGGGCGCTTTTCTGGACGTTGCGCGCCTCGTCAAGCTGCTGCTCCGTGAGCACCCCCCGCTCGACAAGCACTTCACCGATAGTTTTTTTAGCCTGCATTACCATGTTGGAAGTCTGCCTCCTTACGCAGTCCCTATCTCCAATCGTGTTGAAAACGATGCAAAAAGAAAAATCAGAAGAACGATAGCGGTGTTCTGGACATCGCGGCTGGACATTCACTCAGAGTGATGATCGTAAGACCGGGACTGTTGCACGGAGCGGCCGGAGCCGACAAAAACGAGAACGACAGATACAACGACGAGACGCTGTTCACCATTATATCATAAACGTAAAATCCGCGCAAGTGGTTCCTATTGCCCTCTTTGCCGCCTGCCTAGAGAGTCGCCCGGACCGCCGCCTCCATGATGGCGACGGGCATCTCTTCGAGCGGCCATCCGGTCCAAAGCGCCAGGGACAAGGCGCCCTGCCAGACCAGCATTCCTACCCCGTTCAAAGTCTCGCAGCCGGCGGATGCGGCCTGCGTCAGCAGCCGAGTCTGCGCCGGCGCGTAAATGAGGTCGCAGACAAGCGGGCACGAGGCGAAAGCGTCCGGCGGCAGCGTGGGCATGGCGTCTTCATTCGGCTGCATCCCCAGAGTCGTCGTGTTGACGAGCAGATCAAACGTCCCGGCATCCGCGCCCCACCCGGCGACGGACGCCGTACCGGGGAACCGCTGGTTGACATCGCGCGCCAGACCGGCCGCCCGCGTCTCGGTTCGGTTGGCGATCCGGCAATGCCCACCCTGCGCCGCGAGCGCGAACGCCACGGCGCGGGCCGAGCCTCCCGCCCCCAGCAGCAAAACCCGCCGCCCCTGAGCCGCTTGCCCCGCCGCTTCCAGCGAGCGCAAAAATCCCGCCCCGTCCGTGCTGTATCCGAAAAGCCTGCCGTCCTTATTGTGGATGGTGTTCACCGAGCCAATCCACCTCGCGTCTTCGTCTACGGCATCCAGCAGCGGCAGGACCATCTCCTTCAGCGGCACGGTGACGTTGACGCCGGCCAGCCCCAGCGCGCGAAGCCCCGCCACAGCGGCGGCGGCATCGCCCGGCGCGACATCAAAGGGCACATAAACCCAGTCCAGGCCCAGCGCTTCGAGCGCGGCATTGTGCATGGCCGGCGAGCGTGAGTGGCCGATGGGATGCCCCCAGACGCCGACGACTCTGGTTTTTCCGGTAACGCGCGTCATCGTCCCCGGCGCGCGCGCATCAGGAGCAGGACGGCTAGACCCGCCAGCAGCGCGAGGACCAGTGTCGAGTTCCGACGCGCTTCGGGAGTGCGCGGGTCGGGCAGCGCGTCCAGCGCGGCTTCCACTTTCGCGGCGGCGGGCCACTGCCCGTTTTCCCGCAGCTTGCGGATGACGCCGTTCTCGACATAGCGCACAAGCTGGGTGGAAACAAACTCTTCTTTGGAGAGCGGCGGGCGCAGCAGGATCGTGTGCAGGCCCAGCCGGTTGCCCGCCAGAACATCGGTGAATATCTGGTCTCCAAAGACGGCCGTGTTATGCCTGCTCGACTCCATCGCCTTCATGGCGCGCAGGAAGCCGCCCGTGCGCGGCTTTTGGACCCGGTCCACGAAAGGAATGTTCATCGTTTCCGCAAGCTGCTTCAAGCGCTCCGTGTGGATCGTGTTGGAGGCGATGCAGATCTTGATGCCGGCGACCTCCAATTTGGCGAGCCATTCGACGACGCCGGGCATGACCTCATAGTGCCGCCAGGGAACGAGGGTGTTGTCCAGGTCCGTGATGATGGCCTCGATTCCGCGCTCCTTCAGCGTTTCCGGTTCGAGTTCTTTGACCGATTCGACCACCTGGCAGGGGGTCAGGGTGTTCCATGAGATTGGCATAATGGTTGTAAAAAGACTTCTATCGGGCGGCCCGCGCACGCGCGACGGCCTGCTCGTGCTGGGCCAGCGTCGCGCTGAAGACATGGCGGCCGGCTGGCCCGGCGACATAGTAGAGGTAGTTGACGACCGCCGGGTGCAGGGCCGCCTCGATGCTCGGCAGGCCGGGACTCGCGATGGGCGTCGGCGGCAGCCCGGCGTGCTTATAAGTATTATACGGCGAGTCTACCCGCAAATCGGCATAAAACAAGCGCGTCTTGTGTGAGGGCAGTGCGTACTGCACGGTCGCGTCGCATTGCAGCCGCATCCCCGTCTGGAGCCGGTTGCGGTACACGGCGGCGATCAAGGGCCGGTCCGCGTCCACTTCTGCCTCCCGCTCCACGAGGGATGCCAGCGTGACGATGGCGGGCAGGCCGCCGGGGAAGCCGTTCGCCTCGGCCCCGTGCGGGCTGACGACGCGGCGGGCGAAGTTGTCCAGCATCCGCTGGATGATCTCGCGCGCCGAGGCCCCTTTGGGCACGTTATAGGTGTCCGGGAACAGATACCCTTCCAGGGTGTCGTCCGGCGGCGTCCACCCGCGCACATGGAAGGTGCGCCCCTGCCCCTGCGCCAGCGCCAGGAACTGCGTCTCGTCCACCAGATGATGCTCGGCTAGGCGGCGCGCGATCTGCCGGACCGTGTAGCCTTCGGGAACCGTGACAACCCCCTGGGCCGTTTCGCCTAGGGCCAGCCGGGCCGCAATCTGGCGCGGCGGCATCGCGGCCGACAGCTCGTAGCGGCCCGCGTGCATCTTGCCCGAGAGGCTGTCCATCCGGCTGGCGAAGACGAACGAAAGGGGGCTGCGGACGAGATGCCTGCGGGCGAGGATCTCGCCGATCTGCCGTGCGTTCCGGCCCGGCGGGATGGTGACCAGCACGAGCGGCGCGTTTTTGTCCCCCGTCACCGGCCCAAGAAGCTGAACCGTGTACAGCATCCCCGCCACGACAAGGAGGGCGACAACCAGCAGCAAGACCAGCAGAGTGGCGCTGCGCCGCACCCGCCGGGGCGTGTTCGATAGGTTAGATGGCATCACGATATGACAAGCGCGTCGCGCGGGGCGTTCGCCGCCCGGCGGTGCGCCAGGTAGCTTTCCAGAATCAGCGCCGCCGCCGTCTGGTCAATCTTCTCGCGTCGCTTCGCCCGCGACATTCCCTGCGCGATCAGCAGTTCCTCGGCCTCGACGCTGGACAGGCTTTCATCCCATAAAACGACGGGCATGGGGAGGATGTTCGCCAGCGCTTTAGTGAATCCCTGCGTCTTTTGCGCCTGCGGCCCAATTTCGCCGTCCAGCGACAGCGGCAGGCCGACAACGATGCCCTCGGCCTCCTGCTCCGTCGCCACGGCGGCCACGGCGGCCACGTCCCGTTTGAGGCTGCCGACGCGCCGGACCAGCCCCACAGGAAAGGCGGCGATTTCCAGCGAGTCGCAGACGGCGACGCCGATCCGCACGTCGCCCACGTCAAGGCCCAGCAGGCGCATCCGTCTTCTCCAAAACTATGTCTTCCAAGAACAGCCCATGCAGCAGGGACAGCACCAGGCATTGCAGCATCAGAATGGCCGCCACGATCCCTGAGTCGTTAAACAAGACCGCCACGACGCAGCCCCACAGTCCCGCCGCCCAGACGGCGGCGAAACGCCGGTGACGCGACAGATAGGCGGCAATTGCCCGCCGCAAAAACCGCCGTGCCGCCAGCCAGAGCAGCCCAAAGGCCAGCAGCCCCAGCAGCGTGCCCGGATGCAGCGCGACCCGCGCCGCCAGGCCGATCTTGCGGAGGCTGACCCCGACAATATACCCGAAACGGCCTTGTCCCAGCGCCCCCACGGCCGTTTCCAGGTGCGTCCGCCGCAAGTGCAGCGCGTGGCTGAGAAGTGCCCACACGAAGACCAGGGCAAACCCCGCAATGATGCTGACCGCGAGGTGCTTCCAATTCACGACGCGCCCCTGCAAAAGCCGCCAGGCGATGACAAACGCCGCCGTCGCCGTGATCGCCCCGCCCGCCTTCGCGCCGAACGACGGAAAGGAAAGGACGAAGGTGACGAGGGCGAGCCAGAGGAAGATAACCGGCACTGGAAGTGCCGGTCTACTCTCAGTGAAAGTCGCTCCGCGACTGAGGAAAGGCTGACGATGGCTGTTCCTCAGTGCCGGAGGCACTTCCACTTCGAGTAGACCGGCACTTCCAGTGCCGGGCCCTAACACACACGCCACCAGCGCGCCGCCGATCAAGACGCCCATGTACTCGTTGCCGATGCCGTAAAATCGGATGCCGGACAGCGCGTACTCGCTGAGGGCCGAGTTGGAGATCAGCGTCGTCCCCGTCAAGCCATCGAGGACGATGACAACGGCGGTCAAGGCGCAGATCAGCGGCGGCGAGGGCAGCAGGGCCAGCAAGCCCGTCAGCCCGGCGAAAACGAGGACGTAAACGCCGACCGTCGGCGCGTCCGTGAGCGGCGCGAGCAGGAGCGCGAGGGGCCAGGCGGAGACGAGGCGCAGACCATAACGGGCGGACTTTCCGGCGCGGCCCGCCATGCGGCCCGTCAGGTACAGGCCCAGGCTGCCGAACACGATGACGGCCGCGCCCCAGCCGACCGTCCAAAAAATTGGGTTCTGCGCCTCCTGATTGAGCCGCGTCAGCCGGTCCATGCGGCGCAAGCCCGGCGAGTAGAGGGAGAAAGCGGCCCGGATGGGCGCACCAGTCATTTGCAATGGCTCAGTCACGGCCAGAGCTTTCAGAACCGTAGGCGCGATGTCGCGTGAGGCGATAAGGTCCAGAGTCTGCGTCGTGTCCGAGGACAGGCGCGGGTGGCGGCCGCCGCCAGCCGCGAGGAAAGGCGTCAACTGGTTCCAGGAACCGTCATCCAGCAGGGGCGGCGTCGGGACGACCACATAAAACAGGCCGTGGTAGCCTCGGAAAACACTACCGACGTAACTATCCAGAGCCAGCAAGGCACGGCGACGGTGGGCCTGATAGGCAACGGGAAGCAGAAATCCGCGCTGATTTTCCCGTTCGGCACGGGCGAAGTCGCCGAAGTGGGCGACGACTAGGTCACAGGAGCGAAATGCTGCCTGTGTCGCCGTCCACAATTTCGCCGGGTCCATGCGCTTTCCGCCGGGTGCGGTCGGGTCGGCGACCATGCCGTCCGAAACCACATCGGGCGCGGGCAGGAACAGCAGGGCGGGGCGGTAGGGACCAATATCGTCGCCGTCCGCGTCGCCGATGAGCGCGGTTCGCACCCCGGCCCGGCGCAGAGCATCCGCCATCCGGCCTTGCGAAACGTCCCCCACCCGCACCGTGTCGCCCGCGCCCAGGGTCGCGTAGACGTTGGCAACGGGGTCCGGCTTCTGCGCCAGGCCCGGCGACATCAGGGCGATCTCGCCTTCCTGCCGCATCCGCGTCAGGTTCGGCAAATCGGGCCGCGTCACGTCGTCCAGCGTCAGGTGGTCGGCGAGGACGACTAAAACCTGCGGGCGGGCGTGGAGCGGGAGGGCCAAGAGAAAGAGGAGGAGCAAAAGACCCAGGGCTGAACCCCTGGGCTTTAAGAAAGCAAATCCCCGCCTGCGCGGGCATGAGAAGAGCCAAGATTCTTCGCCCGCGAAGGCGGGGGCTTGCACTTCTAAAGCCCAGGGGTTCAGCCCTGGGTCCCTCACGCCCCCGCCATTTCTCCCGCCATCTGATACGCAAGATGTCGGGCTACATCCAGAGCTTCGTGTAATTTGCTTGGGTCCTTGCCGCCAGCCTGAGCGAAGTCAGGTCTGCCACCGCCGCCGCCGCCAGCAACTTTCGCCGCCTCTTGAACAAGTTTGCCAGCATGGACGCCTTTGTCAACCCAGTCCTGACTGACCTTGGCAACAAAGAACGCCTTGCCGCCAGACTCGCCACCGAGTATGACGATGGCCGAAGGCAAACGATTGAGGAGAGTCTCTGCCGCCATCTTTAACGATTCGGCATCTGCGGCAACCCCCTTTCTTTCTTCCATAAGTAGTGGTAAGCCCTTTCGCTCCTTTGCTTCACCAATCAAACCTTCCAACTGATTGTTGATGAGTTCTCTCTGAAGGGTTTCCAGCTCGCGCTCCTTCTGGCGCAGCTCGGCCTGGAGTTTTTCAACCGAGGCGGGCGCGTTCACCGAAGAGGTCTTTAAAGTCTGGGCAATGTCGCCCAGCAGCCGCTCCTGGTCGAGCGTCTTCATCAGCGCGGCCTTGCCGGTCACGGCCTCGATGCGGCGGACGCCGGCCTGGCTGCTGCCTTCCGAGACGATCTTGAACAGGCCCGCCTGGGACGTGTGCCGCAGGTGCGTCCCGCCGCAGAACTCCAGGCTGAAGTCGCCGGCCTCCACGACGCGCACGATGTCGCCGTACTTTTCGCCGAACAGCATGGTCGCGCCCATCCCTTTGGCCTCCTCAATGGGCTTCTCGAACGTCTGGACGGCCAGATCGTCCAAAATCTTCTCGTTGACGATGCCCTCCACCTGCCGCGCTTCCTCCCCCGTCAGCGCCTTGTCGTGCGAGAAGTCGAAGCGCATGCGATCCGGGGCGACCAGCGACCCGCGCTGCTGGACGTGCGGCCCTAGAACGATTTGCAAGGCTTTGTGCAGCAGGTGCGTCGTCGTGTGGTTCCGCTGGATGTTTGACCGGCGGCCCGCGTCAATCTCGGCGTCTACGGTCTCGCCCACGCGCAGCTCGCCCGCCGTGACCGTCGCCGTGTGGAACCAGTAGCCGCTGTCCTTCTGCGTGTCGGAAACCTCCGCCGCGCCGCTCTCGCCGTGCAGCCAACCCGTGTCACCCACCTGGCCGCCCGCCTCGGCGTAGAACGGCGTCTGGTCGAGGACGACCTGCACCGTCTCGCCCTCCCCTGCGCTTTCGGCAAGCTGACCGCCTTTGACAAGGGCAGCGATTTGGCCGCGCGTCCGCGCCTCGCTGTAGCCGACAAACAGGGTCTTGACGGCATTCTGCTCACGCAGGGCGGGGACAACGCTGTCGCCCAACGCCTCGCGCTGCTTGCCGCCCTCGGAGATGAGGAGATGCTGCTGCCAGAGTTCTTCGTAGCGCGCCATGTCTACCGCAACGCCCGCCTCAGCGGCCAGCTCGGTCGTCATCTCGACGGGGAAGCCGTAGGTCGTGAACAGCACAAAGGCGTCATCGCCCGTCACAGCCTGGGACTGCCTGACGGCCTCGCTGTCCAGAATGGACTGTAAGCGGGCCGTGCCGGCTTCGAGCGTCCGCCGGAACTGCCGCTCTTCAATGGCCGCGTAGCGCAGGATCGTCTCGCGCCGGGTCTCCAACTCAGGATAATCCGCCTGGCGGTGTGCGATGACCGTCGGCAGGAGCGCGTCCAGGAACGGCTTGTCCAGGCCCAAAACATTGCGCCCGGCCAGAATCGCCCGGCGCATGACGCGGCGCAGGACGTAGCCCTGGCCGACGTTGGAAGGCAGGATGCCGTCGGCCAGGCAGAAGGCCGTCGCGCGGGCATGGTCGGCGACGCGCCGGAACGCGATGTCTTTCCTGTCGTCGTCAAGGCTGGTATAGGTCAGCCCGGACAGTCCTTCCAATTTACGGATGATGGGCGTAAACAGGTCCGTCTCGAACGGCCCGCGCAGGTTGGCGAGCGCCGCCGCCGTGCGCTCCAAGCCCATGCCCGTGTCAATGTTGCGCTTGGGCAGGGGGTTCAAGTCGCCCTTGTCGTCCCGGTCGTAGGTCATAAAGACCAGGTTCCAGATTTCCAGCCAGCGCCCCTCGTCCCACACCCCGTCCGGCGTCGGCGGCAGGTCGGGCTGCGTGTCCCAGAAGATCTCGGAGTCGGGGCCGCAGGGACCGGTCGGGCCGACGAACCAGTAGTTGTCCTCGACATCCATCCGAAAGATCTTGCGCTCCGGCATCCCGCACTTGCGCCACAGATCAAATGCCTCGTCGTCGTCTTTGTAGATCGTGACCCGGATGCGCTCGATGTCTACCTTGAGCACGTCGAACAAAAATTCCCAGGCGTATTGGATCGCCTCCGCCTTGAAGTAGTCGCCGAACGAAAAGTTGCCCAGCATCTCAAAGAACGTGCAGTGGGACGTGTCCCCCACTTCCTCGATGTCCGTCGTGCGGAAGCACTTTTGCACCGTCGCCGCCCGCGAGGCAGGCGGCGTTTCCAGGCCCAAAAAGTACGGCTTGAACTGGACCATCCCGGCATTGGTGAACAGCAACGTCGGGTCATTGGGCACGAGCGAGGAGGAGGCGATTTGCTTTGATCCCTTGCTGATAAAAAAGTCGATGTATTTGCGGCGCAGTTCGCTGGCGAGCATGAAATGGTCTCCACAATGAACGATAGAAATGAACGATAGATGGGAGTGATTATAGCACAAAAGGGTCTTGCCGATGACGTACCCGGCACTGGAAGTGCCGGTCTACTATTGAGTGGAAGTGCCTCCGGCACTGAAGACAACCTTGCGCGGGCTGTTCCTCAGTCGCGGAGCGACTTTCACCCAGAGTAGCCCGGCACTTCCAGTGCCGGGCGTCGTCTTCCCTGTCTTCAGGGCGATTGCATATGGAGGGCAACCACGGGAGGAAGGAGGGCAACCACGGGGGGTTGCCCCTACGCGCCCCGTGATCCGTAGGGGCAGGCCCCCGTGCCTGCCCTTTTTGCCCCCGTGCCTGCCCTTTTTGCCCCCGTGCCCGCCTTCCATAATGCAATCGCCCTGTCCCTGTCTTCAGCTTCCTTGACTTCCTGCCCCGTTTTGTGCTATCCTGTGGCCTGTTTTCATCGCCCGGAGTCATGCATCCTCCCGGTGCCGGAGGAGAGAAACCATGAACGATGCCCCCACGCCTCAGCCGGAAAACCAGACCGAGACCGAATATCAGTCCGAATATCAGTCCGAATATCAGTCCGAATATCAGTCCGAATATCAGTCCGAATATCAGCCCAAGCCGCGAGACGAATACCAGCCCAAGCCGCTTGTCGCCATTGTCGGGCGGCCCAACGTCGGCAAGTCCACGCTGTTCAACCGGCTCGTCGGCAAGCGCATCGCCATTGTCGAGGACACGCCCGGCATCACGCGCGACCGGCTGTACGCCGAGGGCGACTGGAACGGGCGCGAGTACATGCTGGTGGATACGGGCGGCATCCAGATGTTCGACCCCGACCCGCTCAAGGCGCAAATCCGGGCGCAGGCCGAGATCGCCATGGAGGAGGCCGACGTCATCGTGCTGGTCGTGGACACGACCGTTGGGCTAACCTCGGACGACATGGAACTCGCCAACGCCCTGCGCCGCTCACCCAAGCCACTGATCGTGATCGCCAACAAGGTGGACAACGGCGACATGGAGAACCGCAACGTCGCCGAGGTCTACGGCCTGGGGCTGCCGAACGTTTTCCCCGTGTCGGCTCTGGGCGGGCGCGGCGTGGCGGACGCCCTGGACGCCATCGTCGAGCGCTTCCCGCCCGCGCTGCCCGATCCCGGCGAGGTGATCGAGGACGACCGGATCAAGATCGCCATCATCGGCCGTCCCAATGTCGGCAAGTCGTCCCTGCTGAACGCCATTCTGGGCGAGGAGCGCGCCATCGTGTCCCCCATTGCCGGCACGACTCGCGACTCGATTGACACGGCGTTTACGTTCCACGCCAATGGCGGCGACCGCGAGGTGGTGCTCATTGACACGGCGGGAATCCGGCGCGCGGGCAAGATTCAGGGCAGCGTCGAGTATTACACCGTCCTGCGCGCCATGCGGGCCATCGAGCGGGCCGATGTGGTCATGCTGGTCATTGACGGCCACGACGGCGTGACCGACGGCGACAAGCGGGTCGGCGGCTACGCGCACGAGGCGGGCCGGGCGGCCGTGATCCTGGTCAACAAGTGGGACATCGGCCGCAAGGATGTCTTGGAACAGATGCCGGGGCAGAACCCAATGACCGTCTTTTCCGCCGAGCTGCGCGACGCCATGCACTTCCTGGCCTACGCGCCCCTCGCCTTCACCAGCGCGGTCACGGGCAAGGGCGTCACCGCCGCCGTCGAAGCCGCCCTGGACGCCGCCGAGGCGCACTCCATGCGTATCCCGACCGGCGAGCTGAACCGCATCGTCCGGGACGCCGTGGATGCCCACCCCTACAACGACAAGGGCAAATCGCTGAAGGTCAAGTACGCGACCATGCCGACCGTCAAGCCCCCCACCATCGTCCTGTTCGTCAACGACCCCGAGCTGATGCACTTCTCGTACCTCCGTTATCTCGAAAACCGCATCCGCGAGTCGTACTCCTTCGAGGGGACGCCGCTGCGGCTGCAAGTCCGCAAAGCGGCGAAGGAGAAAGAGTGATTTGACCGAGATCGCGCGGATGCGCTTTATGAGCCAGACCAAACCGTCCGAGCGCGGGATGCTGCTGCTGCACGATGATGGCACGATTCAGGTGCAGCCCACCGAGGAGCTGCGGGACGAGATGGCGCGGCTGGAGGAAGCCGCCCTGGACCGGTCGCGGCTGTTCGGCACGCGGCTGGGAGTCAGCCTCCTTGTCCTCGGCGCGCTGGCCGTGGGCGTCGGCTGGATTGTCGGGCGCATCTTCGGCAAGCTGGGCCACATCCTGAGCGCGCCGCGCCCGGTGGACGCCGTGCGGCTGACGCACGAGGAGGGCGGGGCGGTCCATCTGACCTTGCGTGGGGCGAACCGCCTGCAAGTCATCCACATGGGCTGGAACCCGGACGAGGTGCTGCAAGGCGAGGCGGAGAACTTCGTGGCAAAGTTCAACGAGATGCGGCGGAAGCCGGAATAGCCTATCCGGAATAGCCTATGCGGTCACGGCGTATTAACCTTAGGCCCGGCACTGGAAGTGCCGGGCTACTCGTGAGTGGAAGCGCCTCCGGCACTGAGGATCAGTCTTTGCGGCTTGTCTTCAGTCGCGAAGCGACTTTTACCCATAGTAGACCGGCACTTCCAGTGCCGGGTGCTCGGTGGCTCCGTTTCCTGCTGCCCATCCTGCTGCTTGCCCTTCTCGCTCCCACCCATGCCCAAGACAAGGACGATTTCTTCCTGCACGATGGCGATACGGTCGTCTTCTACGGGGACTCGATCACCGAGCAGCAGCACTACGGGCGCGACATCGAGACGTATGTGCTCACGCACTATCCCGCCTGGCACGTCAAGTTCATCAACTCCGGCTGGACCAGCGATCTGGTTTCGGGCGGCAAGGGGGGATCGGTGGAAACGCGGATCAAGCGCGACGTTCTGCCTTATCACCCCACCGTGGTGACGATCCTGCTCGGCATGAACGACGGCCAGTACACGCGCTTCAAGCAGTCTTCCTATGACGCCTACGCGGACGGGCTGACGCTGCTGGTGGACAGACTGACAAAAGAAATCCCCGGCGTCCGGCTGACGCTGCTGTCGCCGACGTTCTACGACGAGAACGCACCCGGCTCGCGCCACTTTCACGGCTACAACACCGTCATGCTGAAATTCCGGGACTTCGTCAAGACGCTGGGCGGCAAGCGCAGCATCCTCGCCGTGGACTTGAACGCGCCGCTGGCTCAAGCGACCCATACGGGCCGCCGGCACGACCCCCGCTTCACCCTGGTTCCGGACGGTATCCATCCAAACGAGGCGGGGCAGGCGATCATGGCGGCGGCCATCCTGAAAGCCTGGCACGCGCAGGCGGAGCCGACGGAGATCACGCTGGACCCGGCGGCCCCCGTGTCCGTGACCACGCCCCTGCCGTGGCCTCTGCCCGACAAGGCTGGGCCGGCGCTTGCCGTCTCGCCGCTGCTCGGCGCGCTGGACGGCTTCCGCGTCCGCGCGTCCGATCTGACGGCGAACGACTATGACCTGCTGGTGGACGGCCAGCCGGTTGGAACCGTAACCCGTCAGGAACTGGCGGCGGGCGCGGACCTGACCCGGCTGCCGGGCCTGCCGCAGAACCGGCAGGCGGACCGCGTCCGAGCCCTCGTCCAGTCCCGACTGGACGCCTGGCGCCACTTATGGAACACCGGCCCGAACGCCGTCGCGCACAAAGGCGACGCGCCCTCCGAGGCCGAAATCGCCGCGCTGACCGCCATTGACCGGTGGCTGGATGGCCGCCGCGACAGCGCGCGTGACGCCGCGCAGCCGCAGACGCACACGTTTTCCCTGCGTCCCACCCAGCCGCCCCTCGTGGCGACGACGATCCTTTCCCTCCCCAAGCATCAGACGCCCGGTAAGCATCAGACCCACAGGAGACTTCTACGATGACACCCTTACGCTTCGGCATTGTCGGCTGCGGCATCATTTCCGGCACGCACGGCGACGCGCTTGCCAAACTCAAAGAAGAAGGACTGGCCGAGTTCGTGGCGACTACGGACGTCGCGCCCGAACGCGCCCAGGCATTCGCCGCCCGCTACGGCGGCGAGGCCGTCGAGTCGTTCGAGGCTCTGCTGGCGCGGCCCGACATTGACGCGGTGACGCTCTGCACGCCGTCGGGCCTGCACGGGCGCATGACCGTTCAGGCGGCCCGCGCGGGCAAGCACGTCCTGTCCGAGAAGCCGCTGGACGTCTGGATTGACGCCGTGGACGAGGCCATCGCCGCTGCCAAAGAAGCGGGGATCGTCTACGGCGGCGTCTTCCAGGAGCGGTTCTCCCCCGCCGCCCGCCAGGTGAAGCGAGCGGTGGACGCGGGCGCGTTTGGAGACATCGTCCTGGCCTGCGCTGAAACCAAGTGGTATCGCTCCCAGGGCTACTATGACACCGGCGCGTGGCGCGGGACGTGGGCTTTGGACGCGGGCGTCTTTTCCAACCAGGGCATCCACAGCCTGGACAAAGTGCAGTGGCTGGCCGGGCCGGTCGCCGAAGTGCTGTCCGCCACGCTCACGCCCGGCTTGGGTCGGGACATCGAGGGCGAGACCCTGGGCGTCGTCACTGTCCGCTTCGAGAACGGCGCGCTGGGCACTCTGACCATGACCACGCTGGCCTATGACGGCTTCCCGGAGCGCGTGGACGTGTCGGGGACAAAAGGCTGCGCCATGCTGGTCGGCGACCATCTGGCCCACTTCAAGACCCAGGAGCCATTTGAGGAGGATCACCCCCCGGCCCCCAATTCTGGGGGGGAGAAAGCCAGCCCCAGCGGGAACACGTCCAGCGACCCTGCTGCCCTACCCGTAGACGGGCATTTGGGCAACGTCCGTGACTTCGTCCTCGCCGTCCAGGAAGGCCGCGAGCCAATGGTTTCGGCCCAGAGCGCCCGCCACGCCGTCAAGCTGCTGAACATGATCTACGAGAAGGCCAAAGTGGGGCCGTATGCTGATACCCGGCGCTGATACCCGGCCCTGAAGGGCCGGGCTACTGCCAGTGGAAGTCGCTCCGCGACTGAAGACAAACCGACGGAGACCTATCTTCAGTGCCGGAGGCACTTTCATTCCGAGTAGCCCGGCCCTTCAGGGCCGGGTATCCTCTCCCAGCAATCCCCACGAAAGAACCCCAAAACCCTAACAGAACTCATCGCCCTCCCAATGCCGACGGTAGTAAAATCACGGCATTGCTAGAAAAATTCTCACACCCCTTGACAGGGCCGCGCTTGACGGCCTATAATGACGACTGACACCTCCATCGGCTCCGTCCTCCAGGGCGTCCGCCGCTCCCGAACCACAGGAACACGCTTTGCCAGACCGCCGCTGACGTAGACGCTGAAACGCTTGGAACACGCCTCCTACCCCGAAAGGGCCAGGAGCCGGTCCCTCGCTCACGTCTCGGCGCGACGGTGGTTCCACGGCCCCCAGGCCTTTCCGCTTCGCCTCTCCCTGCCATTCCTGGCGTTTCAGCACCTGTCTCAATTGCCCCGCTGATGCAAGCAGCCAACGGATACTGATCAGCCCCTGCGATCAGCCGCCCGGCTTGTTGCCCTGCCTTTCGCCAGGAGTCTTTTATGTCATCCTCACGAGCTCTATCGCGTGAACGTGACTACCCGCCACTGTTCTCCCTCGGGCGCTGCGAGGTCACGCCCGCAGCCACGGTGGCTCTCACCGCCGTCGGCGTTGATCCGCTGACCCTGTTCCAGCGCCACGGGCGCGGCGACTGGGGCGAGGTGCCCCCGTGGGCGCAGAAGGCCAATGGCGACGCCGTCCGTCAGGGCCTCTGCGTTCACGCCATCGAGTCGCGCTACCGCCTGGGTAACGGAAAAGAAGTGCTTCTCATGACGGCTCCGAGTCGCAGTCACACCCGCCTTCTACTGTCCTCGGAGTACCAGAACCGTCAGGTGACTTCGCGGGAAGGCTATGCCCTCTGGGCTGCCACCTATGACGCTGTTCCCAACCCGCTCATCGCCGTCGAGCAGCCCACTGTCGATAGACTGCTGGCGGGCCTACCCCCGGTGAAAACCGCCGTGGACGTGGGAACCGGGACGGGGCGGCTGGCGCTCAGTCTCGCGTGCCGGGGCGCGGAAGTGGTTGGGTTCGATCAATCCCCCGAGATGCTGAACGTCGCGCGGCGCACCGCCCAGGCGGCGGGGTCGCGCGACGTTGAATTCGCCCAAGCCTCGCTGGGCTATGGCGCGCTGCCCGCCGCATCGGGGCGGTTCGACCTCCTGACCTGTGCCTTGGTGCTGTGTCATGTCGCCGACCTCAAGGCCGCCATCCGGGAGTGCGCCCGCCTGGTCCGTCCCAGCGGCCATCTTCTGCTCACCGACTTCCATCCGGCGGCGGTCGCCTGGGGGTGGCGCACGGCGTTCACCGAGCCGGGCGTCCGCTACTCGCTCCCCAACCCCGGCCACAGCCGCGAGGACTATCTCTGGTCACTCCGGGACGCCGGGTGCGTTCTCCTGGACGTGCAGGACATCGCCCTCGGCGGAGAGCTTTATGGGGACAGCGGGCCGGGGGCGGTCGCCGAACGTGGCGTACCACCGCTCTGCCTGACAATCCTTGCGCGGAAGGAGACGAACCCTGGTGCTTCCGGTGCGTGTGCCTGCAACGGACAGAATGAAGGAGGAAACTGATGCCGAAAATCCTAGCCGAAACGTTCAACGACGTGAAGACCGCAGGCGCTCTCCACGCCCGCCGTGCCGAGCGGGACGCCCTGCTGGGCCGCCTCACGAGGCTGATGGAGGGAGACGACCGCATCGCCGCCGCCTGGCTTTTTGGGTCCGTCGGGCGAGACGACGCGGACGACCTGAGCGACCTCGATCTGCGCGTCGTCGTCCGTAACGAGCACATTGAAGAGGTCTGCGCCGGGAGGCAAGCCTACGCCGGTCAGGCAGGCGAGACGGTGCTGTTCCAGGAAGCGCCGCAGAACAGGCCCGCCGGGGGTGCGTTCCTCCTCGCTCTGTACGCGGGCGAGTTCGGGCCACAGGAAGTGGACTGGACGTGGGAGCCGCTGTCGGGGGCGTGCCTGTGGCCCCAGACGCGCATTCTCCTGAACCGGGCCGGTCTGAGCCGGATCGGGGAAATGCCGTGGGGCTATCAGCCGAAACCGGAGTGTAGCGCTCTGGAGCAGGTCGTCCGAAGAGTCAACGACTTCTGGGCCATGCTGCTGATCGTCGCCAAGTACGCCGCCCGCTCTCCCCACGAGGAGCAGATGGGACTGGTGAATATGGCCGTGCAGCCGCTCCGGGACGTTTCCGAGTACCTCGGCCTGACCCCGAGGTACGTCATGGGCGAACTGCCGTCACACGGTCACCCCCAGGAGAAGGTCCGTCTTCTACGCGACCTAGCCGACCAGATGAAAGGGCTGATGCCCTCCGTCGAGGCGCGCGGGGGCCAGATCCCATGGCCTATCCTGACCTCCGCCCGCCACTTCTTCGACTTGATTGAAGCCGTGACGGCAGAGCAAGCCGGGCACCCCCCGGCCTAGTCATGGCGCTTACGCGGTCGTACCGTTTCTGCCGTGTACGCTTAAAGCGTCGGCGACAGAAGCGGTGCGACCGCACCCCCTACCTTCGCGGCGAAACACTTCCGCCGCAAGTAATGAGAAGGCATCTCCGTTGCGAAGCACCGTCGTCGGCAACAGGCTTATCGTCAGCAAGTACGAAGACCGCGTCAGACGTTGCCACCCAGGGCGTCTTATTCACCAGAGTGCCTTCCAAACGGGCATACTACCCCGCATCCGTCAACTCCTCGTACCGCGCCAGCGTCTGCCGCCGGAACTCCTCGTAGCGGTCGGCGGCAATCGCCTCCCGAATTCCGGTCATCAACTGCGCGTAGTGCGCGAGGTTGTGGTAGGTCGCTAGGCGCGACGCCAGAATCTCGTCGCACTTGTACAGATGGCGAATATAGGCCGCCGAGTAACGCTGACAAACGCGGCAGGGGCAGTTCGGGTCCACGGGGCCGAAGTCGTCCGTGAACCGGCTGCCCTTGATGTTGAGGCGTCCGCGCGTCGTGTAGAGCGTCCCGTTGCGGCCTAGGCGGGTCGGCAGGACGCAGTCGAACATGTCCACGCCCTGCGCGACGGCATCCAAAATGTCGCGCGGCGTGCCGACGCCCATCAGGTAGCGCGGCTTGTGCGGGGGCAGATGGGGAATGCTCCAGCCGACGGCGGCCTGCATCATGTCCGGCGGCTCGCCGACCGAGACGCCGCCGACGGCGATGCCGGGCGTGTCCATTGAGGCCACGAACTGCGCGCTCTCGGCCCGCAGGTGCTCGTAAGTGCCCCCCTGCGCGATGCCGAACAAAAGCTGCCCCGTCCCCTGCGCGTCGTGGTAGGTCTTGCAGCGCTGGAGCCAGCGGTGCGTCCGTTCGGTCGCCGCCCGCGTCGCCTCCTCGGTGCAGGGGTACGGCGGGCACTCGTCGAAGGCCATAATAATGTCTGCACCCAGCCCGTGCTGCACCTCGATCGAGCGTTCCGGGCTGAAAAAGTGCTCCGTCCCGTCCAGGTGCGACTTGAACTTGACCCCCTCCTCCGTGATGCGCCGCAGCTCTTCCAGCGAGAAGACTTGAAAGCCGCCGCTGTCAGTGAGCATCGCGCCGTCCCAGGCGATGAAGCGGTGCAGGCCCCCGGCCAGACGCACCAGCTCAGGACCGGGCCGCAGGTACAGGTGATAGGTGTTGCCGAGGATGAGCCGAAAGCCCAGTTCCCAGACCTCCTCCTGCGTCATGGCCTTGACCGTGCCGCGCGTGCCGACGGGCATGAAAACAGGGGTGGGGATGGATTCGGGGGCGTGGGGCAGGGACAGGAGGCCGCACCGCGCGCCGGTGTCGGTCGAGCGGTGGGTGACGGAGAAGACGGTCATGGAGAGGATTATACCCGAACCCGTCTGGCCGCGAAGTGACTTTACCGGCGGACGCCGATGCAGAGCTATACCCGGCCCTGAAGGGCCGGGCTAATCCCGGCTTCGCCGGACGAAGCCCCTCCGGGGCTAAAGACCTGCCTGTGTCGGCTTTTCCTCAGCCCTGGAGGGGCTTTGTACTTTGGGTAGCCCGGCCTTTCAAGGCCGGGTGAGGACCAAGGCAAAAGACCTAACGGCTCATTCAAGCAAGTTGTGCCAGAAGATACTGCTCGGCTTCGTGCAAAGTGGCAAAGCCCGCATCAGAACCTCGCGTGAAACGGTTCTCTTCGGTTATGAAGGTGACGCCAAAGCCTTCAGCCTCATACCATTCCAGCACATAGAACTCGCCATTAATAATGACATCAAGCATCGCACCATGCGAGCCGAAAAGACTAAGTGCCACGCGAGCATTCGGGTATTTTGCTTCAAGACGCACACGAAGTTCATCCAGCAGTTCAGCCAAAGATTTACCGCACCATCTCACCGCGCGCGAGGGCGTTGGCGGAGTCGTCTTCGAGGACGCGAGCGAACTCGGCGGCTTCGTCCGGGCGGTCCGCCGCAGTCTTACAACTGGTCCTGCTCATCCGGTGGGGCGGCGCTGACTTTTGCCAGGGCCTGCTCAAACCGCCCGCGATCCCCTCGCGCGGCCCGCTGCTCAAGATAACTGCTCGTCATCAACGCAGACAGTTTTTCGGCGATGGCCGTGGCCGCGAACTGATTAATCGAGATGCCTTCCTGCAACGCCAACTCTCGAACCCGCTTGTGCAACGAGTCGGGCAGGCGCAAACTGATGGTACTCATGGAAACTTGCTTTCTAGGTGAGTATGCTGGTTTAAGAGATAATGCCGATCTTTTGTAGAAACTCTTGCGGCGTCAGTATGGCAACGCCAAATTGGTCGCTTCCCACAAAATCCCTTCGGTTAAAGGTCACGATGCAGTCGCACTGCGCTTCGACAGCCAGTTCCAGAACCATGTCGTCCTTCGGGTCTTTGAGGAAGGGACGCCACAAAAAGAAGATCGGGTGCCGCCGGGCGACAGAGCACAGGTAGTCGAGGATGTTGTCAATGTCCTGTAGGGGCAACGCAGGAACAAGGCCGGGGCGCTTTGCTACGTCTTCATATTCCAGCACCAGCGGAACCGATAGATTGATCTCAAAGAGGTCACTCTGCCCGAGCAGCATGAGCAGCAGGAAAGATGCGCCTCGGTTGGAACGCAGCGCGGACAGAAAGACGTTTGTGTCAATCACGATCTGTAGGCGGCGCATACATGATTATACTCTATTGTGGTGGCATATGCAATACCAAATTGTGCGGCGCAGCCCTACCTCACCATCTCACCGCGCGCGAGGGCGTTGCCGGGGTCGTCTTCCAGGACGCGAGCGAACTCGGCGGCGGCTTCGTCGGGGCGGCCTGCCGCGCGCAGGGTCAGGGCGAGGTTGGTGCGGGCTTCGGTATACTTCGGGTGGAGGGCGAGGGCGGCGCGGAACTCGACGATGGCTTCGGGGTACAGGCCCTGGGCGTTGAAGGTGATGCCGAGGTGGTTGCGGAGGTCGGCGTAGTCGGGGTTGAGCGCCAGAGCCTTTTGGAACTCGGACACGGCTTCGGGGTACATGCCGCGCCGGTAGAGGTCGGCGCCCAGGCGCGAGTGGAACGTGATGTCGTCCACATCGGTTTCGGCGATGCGGGCGAACAGGGCGTGGGCCGTGGCATGGTCCCCCGCCTGGTGGGCGGCGACGGCTTCCCCGAAGTGCGGCGTCTCGAACGCGGGGTCCAGCGCGACGGCCTGCTGCATGGAGGCCAGCGCGAGGTCGGGCTGGTCCGTCTCGTACTGGGTCAGGCCGCAAAGGAACAGGGCCTTCGCGTAGCGCGGGTTGATGGTGATGGCCGTCTGGAAAGCAGCCAGGGCGGCCTGTGGGTCGCCGGCCCCGCGCGCGGCGCGTCCGTACTGGAAGTGCAGATCGGCGTAGTGCGGGTTGATCTCCAGCGCCTTGCCTAAAGCCTCCCGCGCCTGCGCGTACTGCAGCGACTGAATCGCAGACGTGCCCAGGCTGGCGTAGGACTCGGCGATGTAAAACGAGGCCAGCCGGTCGGTCAGCTCGTCCGGGTTGTTTTCGGGCGCCTGGCTCAGTTCTCCGATGGCGTCTTCAAATAACCCCTGGTCGAAGAGGCGGATGCCTCGGTCGTAGTGTTCGTTCCGGCCAAACCCGAACAGCCGTCCCAGCAAGGACATAACGGTTCTCCCCTCACTCTGTCAGCGCGCTGACGCAATCATAGCATAGGGGCGGGCATCAAGTCAAGCCGAAGGTTTGATCCTTTACGACTTAACGCCGTCTACTCAAAGACGATCACGACCTTCCCGCTCTGGCCCTTGTCCGCCACGTCATACGCCTGCGCCGCCTCGTCCAGCCTGAACCGGTGCGTGACGGTCTTTTCCGGGTGCAGGTCCCAGCGCGACAGGCGCTCCACCAGGTCCTCCATGTGGTTCAGCGACGTCACCCACGACCCGTACAGCGTGATCTGCGGGTGGATGAGCAGCGGCGACACGTCAAAGTCCACCGTGCCGCCCTCGCCGACAAATGCGCACCGGCCCCACTGCCGCGTCCCCTGGATGGCGAGTCGGCGGGCGGGCGCGGCCCCGGAACAGTCAATGCCGGCCTCGCAGCCCTTGCCGCCCGTCGCGGCCTTGATCTTGTCCAGCGCCCCAGCGTCACTGAGGAACGCCTCGTCTACTAATCCCAGCTCGCGCGCCAGATCAATCCGGCCCTGGCTGGTGTCCACGCCGATCACCTGCGTCGCCCCCAACGCCTTGCCCAGCATCGCCGCCGCCAGACCTACCGGCCCCAGCCCCGTTACCAGCAGTCGGTCCCGGCCATCCACCTTGATCCGTGTCAGCGCCTCCCAGGCCGTGCCGAACCCGCAGGCGACCAGGGCACCGTCAATATAGGAGAGGTTGTCCGGCAGGGCAATGCAGGTGTTTTCTTCCGCCAGCAAATAGGGCGCATGGCCGCCGTCCCGCTGCCAGCCGTAGGCGGCCCGGAACGGCGAGTGGCACGAGATCATGTACCCCGCCTGGCAGTCCTCGCAGACCCCGCAGCCACTGATATGGTACAGGACGACCCGGTCGCCGGCCCCAAACCGCTTGCAGCCCGGCCCGACCTCGGCGATCTGCCCGCACGGCTCATGTCCGGCGAGAACGCCCCTGTACGCCTCGTCCCCCACCCCTAAATGTTCCCGGTAGATGGCCCGGATGTCGCTGCCGCAGATGGAACTTGCCTTCATCTGCACCAACACCTGCCCGTGCCCCGGCGTCGGGATCGGCTGCTCGCGGAACGCGACCGTGCTGTTGCCGGGCAGCACGACGCCCTTCATGGTGCGCCCCTCGGTCGTTCGTTCCTGCAAAACTGTCATAGTTGGTTTTCCTGTTTTGTGGTCTCTGTTTTGTCCATCATTGGTTTGCGAGTATCTGCCGCGCTTCCGCTCGGGTCAGTGGCTTCCTGCTGCTATGCCGGATATGAAGAACGGTCACGGTCGGGCCTTCCTCGCCTTCTTCCACGATGGAAAAGAATACAAGATAAGCCACGGATGCGGCGGAGCGCCGGTAGACCACCCGCCGCGTTTCGCGCCCAAAAAGCCGTGTCTCCCGCTCGGCGACGGCATGACGCTGGGGCAGCGTAGCCAGCCGACCTATTTCCAGGTATAGCCCCGTCAGCCACTGCATGGCGAGGGTTTTGTCTGGCGTTGCGTCGTCTAGATACAACGTCGCCTCTGCTGCGTCTTGGTCTGCCTGCTGCGACAGACGAACAGCGTAAGGGCGCGCATCTTCGCCATCCACATTCCCGTTCATGCGTTGCCGTTCCCGTGGCGGGCTGCGAGTAAGGCTCTAATTCTAGTGCGCGAGTCTTCTAGAGACACTGTTCGCCCCGCATCCATGTCCACGAAGCCGCGCCCAATCTTTTCCACGGCGTCGTCATCCAGCGGAAAATCTTCCTCATCGGAGGAACCATAGCGATCTGTGACCGCTTCCATCGCGAGTTCGGCAACGGCCCGTCCCTGTGCCTGCGCCCGCTCGTTTAGGTTCGCGGCGGTGTCTTCCGGTAGGTCAATAGTAATGGTCATGGTTTTGCTCCCTCGGCTGACGATCAGTGTTATGCAAGTTTTTCACTGTCGGCAGTTCGTTTTGACAATTTGCCACGGGTTGAAACCCGAGGCTCCAAAAAGCCCAGCGTCCAGGGGACGCAAGAGAGAAGGGCGAAAGGCTCACCCGGAAGAAGCGCAAAGCATGGTTCGGGAGGAGTTCGTTTTCGCATTTTTCGTGCCTGCCTTTTCCGCTACTCTTGCCCGCCCTTTCAAAGCCGGGCAGCCTTTTCTTATATGTCTACTATTATACCCGGCATAGACAATAAGGGCAAGCCGTGTCAGTACGACGCTTGCTCAAAATCCACGCTCTCATAGAGGTCAGCCAGTGCCAGCGTTACGCCCAGCGCGGGCAGTGCGATAACGGCTTCCAAGCCCTCGTGTGCCTCAAAATGCCAGCCATTTTCCTCGCGCGTGTAAAGCTCAACCCGCGCCTGGTCCGCCGTGAGGAGCAGATAATGCTGCAAAGTTGGGATGGTCTGATAGCTTTCCCACTTCTTGTTCCGGTCGTAGGATTCCGTGGATGGCGACAACACCTCGGCGATGAGAATGGGGTTGGTGAAGATGTCGCGCCGCTTCCGGTAGAGGTCCGGCCTGCCGCAGACGACACTCACATCCGGGTAGGTGTTGCGGCCTTCCGGGGGATGTATTTTCACGTCGGAACCGAACACGCGGCAGGTTCGGACACCCGCCGCGCGCAGCGCGATGTTCAGGGCCGTGAGCAAGTTCCCGCCGATGGAGCCATGATCGAGGGTGTCGCCGCTCATGGCGCGGATGCGGCCCAGGCGCGGCCCGTCCGGGGTGAGCGGGCCGTCCGGCAGGAACTCCCAGCGCACGGGAGAATGCTCCTCCCAGGCGAAGTAGTCGTCTTCGGTGTACCAGTCCCGCTCCCATTCGGTGATGCTGAAAGGTATGGGCAGTGCCATGACAGCCTCCGATCATCGCTCATCCAATTGTGGCTTTGTCTCCGCTAACTTGCTCCGTAGCATTTCATGCCCAATGCCATGAAACCCATACCTGTCTTCAAACGAAATGGCAGTTCGCATGGAAGCGACCTCACGCATGACGCTCGCTTCGCTCTTGCTCTGGTTGTGACGAAACGCTAAGAATTCTGAGCCTTCCGTTGATCTGACAACAACAAACGCTTGGTCATCTCTCGTTTCTGAACCGATCACATAAACATCGGCTGCGAGCGGTGAGGAGTAATTCCCACAGGCCAATAACTTTTGATCCCAATAGATCAAAGCACGGTCCGTAAGACATGGTTCGTGCCAAAAACCCGGCACTGTTTCCTGATGCCAGAACGGTGAAGGCGGATCGTCCTTGACAGAAGTTTCTAATTCATAGAGGCAAGTACCGCCGTGGTAGAAAGAGACGGACCGCACTTTGCACGTCTTGCCAGCATAAGGCAGTTGTAGCTCTTGGAGTGGATGATGATACGGCCACTCGCGCTGGAAGATGAGCAACGCCTCCAGCCCGACAACTTGTACGACTTCTCCGTTTCTGAAGGTCTCATGGTAGTTCGGCATCGGAGTCTCCCTAGAACTCATTGTACCGCATCAGGGGCTACGGCGGGGTGATCTCGCCGTTCAGGTCCCACAGGTCTTCCCAGCTCTGGCCGTCTTTCCAGAGGAAGACGTGGCCTTTGATGAGGCGGTTGTTCTTGTCTATGCCCGCGATGGCCTGCATCTCTTCGTCGGTGAGCGGGTCGCCGACGACGGCTTGCAGGGTGGCGAGGTACTGGGGGCGCTTGACGGAGAACGGGATGGGGATGTGGCCGTGCTGGACGGCCCATTTGACGCAGACGACGGCGGGGTGGACATTGAGCCGCTGGGCGATGCGGACGATCACCGGGTCGTCTACGTCCACAGTATCATCGGGTGTCCGGTCGCGCTCCGGGCGGGAGGGCGAGCCGATGGGGGAGTAGCCGATGGGGAGGATGCCGTTGCCGACGACGTACTGGAACAACTCGGGCTGCTGGAAATGGGGGTGCAGTTCCATCTCGTTGGCGGCGGGTTTAATGACGGCGTCGCGCAGGAGCAGTTCCAGTTTGGGGATCGTCATGTTGGACGTGCCGATGTGGCGCACCAGGCCCATCTCGACCAGCCGCTCCATCTGCCGCCAGGTCTTCATGTAGTCGCCGTGAATATAGGGCCTCGCGTGCGGGTCGCGGGCCGCAGCGTCCACGCCTTTAGCGTGGAAGTTCGGGAAGGGCCAGTGGACGAGGTAAAGATCAAGGTAGTCGAGTTGTAGATCGGCCAACGACTGCTTGCAGGCCTCGACAACTTGGCCGTGCTTGTCGTTCCACACTTTGGAGGTGATCCACAGGTCTTCGCGGGGGACTCCGCCCTGGATGATGGCCTGGAGGGAGCGGCCCACGGAGTCCTCGTTGCCGTAGACACTGGCGCAGTCGAAATGACGATAACCGACCGATGCCGCGCCTAGGACGGCCTCGGCGATCTGCTCCGTAGAGTAATTATCAGAGCCGAAGGTGCCCAGGCCGATGGCGGGGATTTGGGCGCCGGTCGGCAGGGTCATTTGGGGGACGAGGCTGGGGTCAACGCCGTCGGCGGCGGGGGTGAATGTGGTAGGCATAAGATTTCCCAGCAACTTCCCAGAGCTGAACTCTGGGCTTTGATTGCGAAAAGAGTCGTAATTGCGAAAAGAGTCGTCGGCTTCCTCTGTGACACAGGGCTACCGGAGGCGGGCGACGCTTTTTAGAGCGCAGAAAAGGAGGACGGTCAGGCTGTCCGGCCAAGCGCCGCCGCGTCTGCATAGCGCACGAGCGAGCCGCCAAAGATGTCCAGGGCGCTGCCGATGGTCAGGTCTACTTTGCCGCCGGAAAGCTGTTCGACGCGGGCGATGTCGTCTAGTGATCTCGTCCCGCCGGCGTAGGTCGTCGGCAGCGTCACCCACTGTCCCAACAGGGCCACCAGTTCCTCGTCAATCCCCTTGCACTTGCCCTCCACATCGGCGGCGTGGAGGAGCAGTTCGTCGCACGACGCCTCGAAGAGCGCGATGGTCTCGGCGCTCAGGCGGGTGGCGGTGAGGGTGCGCCAGCGGTCGGTGGCGACATGGTAGGCACCGTCGGGGGCGCGGCGGCAGGAGAGGTCCACGACGAGGCGGGATCGCCCGACGGCCTGGGTCATGGCGTGCAGGCGGTCGGGGGCGAAGACGCCGCCGGGGAAGAGGTAGGAGGTGACGATGACATGGCTCGCGCCTGCGTCCAGCCAGCCGGCCGCGTTTTCGGGCGCAAGACCGCCGCCGATCTGGAGGCCGCCGGGGTAGGCGGCCAGCGCGGACCGGGCGGCGGCCTCGTTGCCCGGCCCCAGCATGATGACGTGGCCGCCGCGCAGCCCGTCGCGGCGGTACAGGGCGGCGAAGTCGGCAGGGGCGCGGTCGGAAACATGGTTGGTGACGGTCTGGGCGCCGTCATCGGTGAGCGTGCCGCCGACGATCTGGACGACGCGGCCATTGCGGAGATCAATGCAGGGGCGGAAGGCCATCGGGGATTCAGTCCTTACGCATCAGCAGGGAAAAGGTGTTGGGTAGCTTGGCGACGATCTCCGGCGGCAGGTTTGGGAACTGGTCCCAGTACGTCTCCGCGTGTTCCTCCAGCTTTTCCAGGCGTAGGCCAGCGCCGAGGAGCGGGTTGATGATCTGGCCGAACGTCTTCTGACTCTCGTATTTGCGCGACAGTTCCTCTTTGGGCTTGGACAACTCCCCGACATAGGTTGGTCCCCAGCCCTGATTGGCCTGGGCCGTCGTCTGGAAGTAATCGCCGTAGACCGGGTACAGGCGCAGTTCCGACGCTTCGGTGTCCCACACCCAGGTCAGCGGGTGGCCTTCAAAGACGTACAGCCGACCGCCGGGCTTGAGGAGTCGGGCCACGACGGACGCCCAGCCGTTCATGTCGTGCAGCCAGTTGATTGCGCCGCGCCCGGTGTAGACCAGGTCGGCTGTCCCGTCGAGTTCGTGCGGCGTGTCCAGGATGTCGCAGCAAAACCACCGCGCGGGGGCGTCCAGCGCGCCGGACTTTTGCCGGGCGACGGCGATCATGTCCTCGCTGATGTCCACGCCGACCACTTCCCGCGCGCCGAGGTTCCAGAGGGAAAGCGTGTCCGTGCCGCCCGCGCATTGCAGGTGGATAGCGCGGCGGCACCACGCACCGAGGTCGCGCAGGTACGGCCTTTCGGCCTCGCAGAAGTTGGCGCCGCCCGCGCGCAGGAACGCGATGCGCCCTTCCAGGTCTTCGGCGTAGTGCGCCGCCGCCTCGTTCCAGGCGGCGCGGTTGGATTGGTGCATTTCGTGGACGGTCATCGGGGTTGCCAGATGTTGACCCGGCACTGAAAGTGCCGGGCTACTCACAGTGAAAGTCGCTCCGCGACTGAGGACAGGCTGACGAGACCTTTCCTCAGCGCCGGAGGCACTTCCACTCACCAGCAGCCCGGCACTTTCAGTGCCGGGTGTTGGAATGATTATACCCGATGCGCCGCTTAAGAAACGGCGATGTCGCCGCGCTCGCCGGTGCGGATGCGGATGGCTTCCAGGACGGGCGTGACGAAGATCTTGCCGTCGCCGATCTCGCCGGTGCGGGCCGCGCCCTCGATGGCTTCCACGACGCGGTCCATCTGCGTGTCCGCGACCACGACGACGATCTGCACTTTGGGCAGCAGGTTGACCTGGTATTCAGACCCCCGGTAGTGCTGCGTGTAGCCCTTCTGCTTGCCCGCGCCCTTGATCTCGGTGACGCTGATGCCGTGGACGCCCAGCTCGTCCAGGGCGGATTTGACTTCATCCAAACGGCTGGGGCGGATGATTGCCTCGATACGAACCATGTGATTTGCCTCCTTTACTTGGGCTTATACTTGGGCTTTAATCTACGCCCGCCAGGGCCGGGATGCCGGCGTTGTCGCCGGAGTAGCCTTCCTCGCCGTGCTCGGTCACATCCAAGCCGTCTTCCTCCTGCTCGGCCGGGGCGCGCATCCCGCCGGGAATGACCGCGTTGAGGATCGAGCCGATGATCACCGTGGAGATGACCGCCATGATGACAGTCAGGAGGATCGCTTCGATCTGGGCGATGACCTGGTCAATGGAGCCGGCGGGGCCGCCCACCAGCGCGTCCAGGATGCCGTTGCTGCGGCCCAGTGGGGTCTTGGGGTCGGTGATCAGGGAGTTCACGGCGCTGTTGGCGAACAGTCCGGTTGCCAGCGCCCCCCACATCCCGCCGCAGGCATGGACGCCGAAGACGTCCAGCGCGTCATCGTAGCGGTTGATCTTGCCCTTCATCTGAATGGCGGAGAAGCAAATCGGCGAAACGATCAGGCCAATCAGCAGAGCGGCCATGGCGTTGACGAAGCCGCAGGCGGGGGTGATAGCCACCAGACCCGCCACCGCACCCGAGGCGAAGCCGACCGCTGTAGGTTTCTTGAATTTGATCCACTCTACGATCATCCAGGACAGGCCCGCCGCCGCCGTCGCGATGTGGGTGTTGATGAACGCGGCGGTGGAAACGCCGTCGGCGGCAAGCTGCGAGCCGGCGTTGAAGCCGAACCAGCCGAACCAGAGCAGGGCGGCACCGAGCAGGACCATCGGGACGTTGTGCGGGCGCATCTCCTCCGACCCCGCGCCGCGCCGCTTGCCGAGCATCATGCAGAGAACAAGGGCGGAGACGCCCGAGGAAATGTGGACGACCGTGCCGCCCGCAAAGTCCAGGGCATGGATTTTACCCGTGCCGATCAAGCCGCCGTCCCAGACCATGTGCGCCAGCGGGTCGTAGAAGAAGGTGGCCCAAAGCAGGATAAACAGGCAGTAAGCGCCGAACTTCATGCGCTCGGCGATCGCGCCGGAGATCAGGGCGGGCGTGATGATCGCGAACGTCATCTGGAACAGCATGAAGATCGCGCCGGGAACCGTGGCCGCGTTGGACACCGGCGTCGGACCGGCGCCCGCCCTCAGCCCCATCCAACTGAGCGGGCTGGCAATAATGAGGTGGAGAGGACCATTGACCGGAGTCGGGCCGAACGCGACGGAGTAGCCCCAGAGCATCCACTGGACGCTGATGATGCCGAGTGCGGCGAAGGACATCATCAAGGTGTTGAGGACGTTTTTGGAGCGCACCAGGCCGCCGTAGAAGAAGGCGAGGCCCGGCGTCATCAGCATGACCAGCGCGGAGGCGACGATCATCCAGGCCGTGTCGCCCCGGCTCGCGCCTTCCGGGGTCAGGGCAGCATTGGTGATGTTTTTAAGGCTGGAAGAACTGGAAATCGGCGCAACGGGCTTGACCGTATCATCCTGCACCATCGTGCTGCCGTTGATGTTGGCCGGGGCAGCCGGGGCAGCGGGAGCAGCAGTGGCGGCGGTCACCGCCGTCGCCCCGGAGGTTGACGTCGCGGGTGGCGACGCGGGAGCGGCGGCTGGAGTTTGTGCGTAAACAGTCAGACACAGCGGCAGGAGCGCCATCACGCCGAGCGCGTGACGCCAGAAGTTGGGTTTCACGAAAAAGCATCCTCCTGAAAAGGGTTAGTTTCCGGGGTGCTTCATCGCGTGTGCCGGATGGCTGCTTGCCAGGCGTCTGTGCTCTGGAAGTGAGTTAGTCTAGCACAGGTTGGGAACTTTTGTCAAGCCTAATCGTGTACCTTTCTGATTTTTGTTTGGGATCGCTGTCCGCCGGCGTCACAGGTGAGACGCCAGATACTCGGCGAAGGCGTCCTGCGCGCTGCCCGCCTGCCGGGCCGTGCCGGGGAAGTTGTTCATCAGCAGCGAGAAGGCGTACAGCGTTCCCGAACGGCCCGTGACATAGCCGGACAGGGCGCGGACCTGCCCCAATGTGCCGGTCTTGGCATGGACGTTGTTTGCCGCCGGGGTCCCCTTCATGCGGCTTTGCAATGTCCCGTCCACGCCCGCAATCGGCAGCGAGTCGTACCAAACGCGCCAGTCGGCCTTCTTGTGCATCGCCACCAGCAGTTGGGATACGGCCCGCGCGGTCACGAAGTTACGCCGACCCACCCCGCAGCCATCCACCAGCCCCAATGTCTGCGTGTCCACGCCTAGGCTCCGCAGGAACGACGTTTCCCGCGCGTGGCCGATGGCGTAACTGACGGGCTGGGTCCCGCGCGCACCCGTCAGCCGCACCAGGCATTCGGCCAGCAGGTTGTCGCTGGGCTTGTTCATGTGCGGGAGATACTGCGCCAGCGGCAGACTTGCATGGGAGGCCAGCAAAATCGTTTCCGGCGGCGTTTGACCCAAGACGGCCCGGCCGGTCACGACGACCCCCACTCTTGCCAGCGACTGCCGCAGCAGAGTCGCAGCCAGGAGCGGCGGGTCTTTCACGGGAACATTTTGGGCCAGCGTCGCCCCCGGCGGCAGCGTCCCCGTGACCAGGAAATAGTTCTTGTCCCAGGGCCGGGAAACGGCGCCGTCGTTCAGCGCGTCTTTCGGCCCTGTTTTCGCGGCGACCACGACCGGCAGGTAGTCGGTCGGCGGCGTCAATGTTACCATGACCGGGTCGCCCGGCGCCTTGCCCGGCGCGACGTGGACGCCCAGAACGCCCTCGTTCACTTCCAGGGCGGAAATCTGCGGGAACTCCTCATCGGAAAAGTCATCCCACTCCCAGCCGAAGCCGTAAGGCCCATCGGTGAACAGGCTGCCGTCGCCGACGATGTTCCCCGTGATCCGCTTGACGCCCGATGACGCTAGGGTTCGGGCCAGGGCGTCCAGATCGTCCGGCGACAGCAGCCCGTCGCCGCCGCCGCGCAGGTACAGGCTGCCCCCAATCGTCCCCGCCGCGTCCGGCCTAGCGTCCGCCCGCAGGTCCGTGTGCATCCGAAAGTCGTCCCCCAGCACTTCCAGCGCCGCCGCCGAGGTGAACAGCTTCCGGTTGGAGGCCGGAATCAGCCGCGTGTCGGCGTCATGCGCGTACAGCACCCGCCCGTCGCCTGCGCGGCAGACGATGGCCCCGGTGATGCCGCCCTTCAGCGCGGGCGCGTCCAGAATCTTGTCCAGGACCGGGGCCAGCGCCTCCTGCGCGCGGGCCGGAGCCAGGCCAGCAAGCAGCAAAACAGCGAGGAGCAAGACGGAGCGACGGGTCATCATCCGGCAAGCGCTTTCGTGAAGTAATAGCCGTCCTTGCTCATACCGACGGCCTCATAGACTTGATGCGCCACCACCCGTGCGTAGCCCGACTCCAGCCGGACCCAGTCGCAGCCATGCTGCCTGGCCAGTGCGAAGGCCCGCTCCAGGAGTGCGCGGGCCGCCCCCCTGCCCCGCGCCGCCTCGGTCACGATCAGGTCGGGAATCCAGCCCTGCGGGTGGACATAGTTGAGGTGCTCCCGGAACACCAGGGAAAGGAAGCCGACGGCCTTCCCCTCCACTTCGGCGACTAGGGACGCCGTTTGCGGGTCGGCGATGTGCCGCTCATAGACGGCCTGCGCCGCGTCGGACGTTTCCGGTGTCGGGGCGGGCCGGCCGAGTTCGGCCAGCAAGGCGGCGACAGGGAGGAAGTCGGCGGATGTGATAGGACGGATGTGGATTTCGCTCATGGCGCTAATATACGACATCCGGCAGGAATCCCCTCCCCACGCCCCGAACTTACCGCCATGACACTGTTAGGGGCAATCTTTGACTGCGACGGCCTGCTGGCCGACACCGAAACGCCGGACTATGACGCCTGGCGGCAGATCTACGAGGAGCAGGGCCTGCACCTGCCCATTGAGGTCTGGGCGCAGAACATCGGGCTGTCTAAAGCCCACGACCTGAACGACTGGCACACGCCGCTGGCCGAGCGTGTCGGGCCGGGCTACGACCGCGAGGCGACCCAGGCCCGCAAGCGCGACTTCTACCACGCCGCCATCGGCAGGCTGACGCCGATGCCCGGCGTCCTCGCCCTGCTCGATGCGCTGGACGCGGAAAACATCCCCTGCGCCGTCGCCTCCAACTCCGACCGCGCCTGGGTGGACCGCGTCCTGGACATCACCGGCCTGACGTCCCGCTTCCGCGCCGTCGCCACTGCGGACGGGGTCGCGCGCCCCAAGCCCGCGCCCGACGTCTACCTGCTGGCCGCCGAGCGGCTGGGCGTCATGCCGGAACACTGCGTCGCCTTTGAGGACTCGCCGCGCGGCCTCCAAGCCGCCCATGCCGCCGGCATGTTCACCGTCGCCGTGCCGACCACGCTCACCCGGCATTTCGATTTCGAGCAGGCGCACCATCTGGTCGAGAGCTTGGAGCATCTGACGCTGGAGCAACTGCGGCAGCCACGATAGGAGCAGGAAATGGGCGCATGGGGATATGGACCGCTACAGAACGACTCAGCGGCGGACTGGCTGGGTGACATCGGTGAATACTGTTCCGCTCAGGTCGCACAAGTGCTAGACATGGGCCGCATGGATGCTGAGTGGGAAGAAGTCCGGGCCGCCTGCTGGCTGTTGGAACGTCTTGGGGATACCTACGTCTGGCCGACGGAGGCGTTCATCGCGCAGGTGCGTCAGGGCATAGATTGGCTGATGTGGCTGCGGGATGAATCGGGGTGGCACGAGGATTGGAATAAGCCGAATGATCTGCGCGTGTCACTTGACGCACAGATTTCGACACTGACGCAGATGCTCACCGAAACAGAGTCGAACGCGAATCCAGACACGCAGGAGTAGCCCGTGACACCCCAAGAAACCGTCCTCGCGCTCACGCGCCACATCCGCGACGCCGTCCGGCCCCACCTGGGGGCCTGGCACGGGCGGCAGATCTCGGGCACGGCGGCCAGCGGCGACGCGACGTTCGGCATTGACGACATCGCCGAGGAGGCCATCGTCTCGTTTATCGAGCGCGAAAAGCTGTCCATCGCCTATTACTCGGAAGATAAGGGATTGATCGAGTTCGGAGCATCGCCCGAAGCGGTCCTCATCATTGACCCGATTGACGGCACGCGGCCCGCCATCGCCGGGTTTGAAGCCTGCGTCGTTTCGGTCGCGTGGGCGGACTATGCGCCGGATGTGACGCTGGGGGACGTGCGATTCGGCTGTATTGGGGAGATCAAGAACGACGACCTGTTCTGGGCCGAGCGCGGGCGGGGCGCGCACTGGGTCGGGCCGGACGGGGCGGAGAAGGCCGCGCGGCTGCTGCCGATTGAGGACATCGCGAAGGCGCCGCTGACGTTCGAGGTGGTGGCCCGCCCCTTCGAGTGGATCGGGGTGGCGCTGGGCGAGATCATAGACGCAAGTTCCATGACCGGCGGCTGCTTCCTGTTCAACTCCACGGCGTTCTCGCTGACGCGCCTGATGACGGGGCAGCTTGCCGCCACGATGGACATCGGCAACCGCCTGCTGCGCGACTTCCCCGCCGGCCGTGAGCGTTACCTGGCCCTGGGGTTCGGCAGGCCCATCGGCCTGTTCGCCTACGACATCGCCGCCGCCGCCCTGATCGCGCAGGAGGCGGGGGCGACCGTCACCGACGCTTACGGCAACTCGCTGGACGGGACGCGGCTGCTGGACACGAGCGAGGGCAACTTGCAGTCCATTCTGGGCGCGTCGAATCCCATTCTGCATGAGAAGCTGCTGGCGGCAATCAACGCAGGGATCGCGAGACTGGAGATCTGACCGTGCGGCGGGAGCCGCACCTAGCGGCGAGGAGGAAAGCTATGTCGTGGAGGAACTATCGAGGCATTATTCTGGCGGCCGGCCTTCTGCTGACTGGCTGCCGAAGCGCGATCATGGATCAAAACGGACCCGCGCCGGTCCTGCTGCCGCACACGCAGGTCGTCGCGCTGACACAAAAGCCGGCCGGGGATGACGGGAAGCCGCTGGTCGATCCCGCAGGCTCCGAGGAAGACGCTTCGCCCAGCCCAGCGGCGGGAACGGCGCTGCCCCAGGCGGCGCAGTACGTCCCCATCGAGAAGCTGACGCCGCTGGTCGGCTCGCCCGGCGTGGTCGTCTGCGAGCCGGTCGCGGACGGGGCGGACGCCGCCACGGCGGCGTTCGGCGCGGGCTGCGGGCGCTGGCTTCACCTGACGGTCGGCGGCCAGACGGAACTGGGGCAGACGCCGCTGCTGTCGTCCGTCGTTCGCGCCCAAACAGAATTGGGGCGAACCGACCTGCGGCTGTCCCCTGCCGAAGCCGACAAGATGTACGGCATCCTGGGCATCACGCACGTCGTAGTCGGGCGCATCAGCGGCAGCGCGGCGCGGTGTACGCTGACGTATCAGCTTTACGCCGTCCCCGGCTACCGCGCCGTCGTCGCCCCCGTGCAGGCGACGGGGACGGCGGCGCAGGCGCTGGCCCAGCTCCCCCGGATGGCGCGGACGCTGGCCGCCGAATTGGGGGTCGCCAAACCGCGCATCCCAAGCGCCGTGAACGGCGGGCCGGAGGACATGGCTCTGCTGGGGACGCTGTCCTGGTTCCCCGGCGAGGCCGCGACACCGGCGCAGGTCGAACATCTCCGGTCGCTGGCGGCGCGGATGCCGCTGGCGGGGGTCTTGCTTTTCAGCACCACGACGCCGGGGTCGAGCAACGCGCAGGACGCGCATGACACGCAGGCGCTGCTGGCCCAGGAGCCGGACAACCCGCTGGTCTGGAGCCTGGTCGCGCGCGGCGCTCCCGCCCAGATCGCCCCGCGTCAGGCCCAGCTCGCCCGGAATCTCCAGCGGTTCCCGCGCTCCTACCTGTTCGCCGCGACCCAGACCTGGCTCCAGCGGTCGCTGGGGCATCCCGGCCCGGAGATGCAGTGGGCGGAGCGGACGGTCCAGTATGCCCCGCACAACCCCGACGCCTGGCTGACGCTGGGCTGGACGGTCGCCCAAGCCGGGCAGACCTTGCGCAAATGCCGGCTGGCGTCGGAGATGACGGCGGCCGAGTGGCAGTTCCTGAACGCCGTCTACCCGCAGTGGCTGGCGGCCGTCGCGCGGTCCGCGCGCCTGGACCCGTCTTACGGCGTCGCCTGGCAGCGCGTCGCCGAGGCCGCGACGTTCGCAGGGAACGGGCCGCTGGCCGATCATGCCTTCTGGCGCTCTGTCCAGCTTCAGCCCGATGAGCCGGAAGCCTACAGTTGGGGGCTGGAAATGTACCAGCCTAAGTGGACGGACGCGCCCGATGCGCCCGCCAAACTGCGCAAGACCGCCGAGATGCTGGCGACCACGCACTTCTCAACCATCGCTAAAAGTGTGGAGGCGGTCAGCTACCTGAAAGCCCAGGAGACCGAAGCACACCCGTATCGCGACCTGATCCGGTCTTCGTGCGCTTCAGTCCTGACACAGACGCAGCAGCAGATCGCCCGAAACCCTGGCAACGCGCAGGCCCACTACGATCAAGCCTACCTGCTGGACAGCGCCGGCCGCAAATCCGAGGCCCTGGCCGAGTACAAAAACGTCCTGCTCCTGCGTCCGGGCGACTATGATACGCAGTGGCGCTTGGCGCATCTCTATGACGACCAGCACCGGATGGCGGAGGCCATCACGGCGTATCAGGCTCTCCTGCGGATACGCGCGGACGACGAAGCGGTGCATTACGCGCTGGGCTGGGACCTGAAGGCGGCGGGGCGTTTCCCCGAAGCGGAAGCCGAGATGAAGCGCGCCCTCCGCCTCGCGCCGAGTTACACCGAAGCGCACTTCGGCCTGGGATACGTCTATCTGGAAGAGAAGCGCCCCCAAGAGGCGGTCCCGGAATTGCAGACCGCCGCCCGGCTGCGGCCCAGCCTTGTCCAAGCGAACCAGCAGCTCTGCATCTTGCTGGACCAGCAGGGGCGGTACGATGCTTCCATTGCCGCCGGCGTGCAGGCGCTCCGGTATGCTCCCACAGACAACATCACGATGGACAACATCGCTGACGACTACCTGCATAAGCGCGCCTGGACGACCAGCATCCGCGCCAGCGAGGCCGCGCTGCGAGTAAACCCACAGGACGGCTTGGCCCACCTGAACCTGGGCGAAGCCTACAACGGGGCGGGAGATCGAGTGAAGGCGCGCGCCGAGTGGCAACAGACGCTCGCTTTAGACAGCGGCGAGTTCGCCAAAGATGCACGGGCCAATCTGACGAAGTACCCCTGATAGGGACCGGACGGAGGAAAAACACTCGATGAGCAAGGCTCAAACACGCTGGCTGGCGGTGGGAGGCGGACTAGCGCTGGGGTATTGGGGCTGGGCCAACCGCCGCAGGCTCTTTGTCAACGACATCACGACGGGCGAGAGCGCGGCTTATCCTGAGCTGCGCTCACGGGTCTATTACGCCGAGGTCGCGCAGGCGATGACGGCGGGGGAGCAGGCCCTGCGCCGCCTGCCGGGCTGGAAGCAGGTCGCGCGGGACACGGAGAACGACATCCTGGAAGCCGAAGCGCGGACGCCGGTCGGCTCCTTCACGGATGACGTCACCGTGTATTTTTTCCCGCTCGGACGCGGCCAGACCCGCGTCACGATCCGCTCCCGCTCGCGTCTAGGGCGGGGCGATCTGGGCCAAAATGCCGCGCACATCCGCAGGCTGCAAGGCGCGATGGATGACCGGCTGAACGCCGGGGCGGCGTTCTGAGCCGGGCGGACACACGGCCCCGGCACTTTCAGTGCCGGGGGTGAGCACGTCGGGGGCGCTGTCCCGTTACGTCCCAACAAGCTGCACCAGCGACTGCTGGGCCGCGTACTGCACCTGCGGGTTTTGGCTCTGCGCCAGCCCCTGCAAGGCGGAGATAACCGCGCCGTTTTTGCTGCCGGACTCGCCCAGCGTCACCGCCGCCCAGGTTTGGGCGGGCGGTGCGCCTGTCCCAATAGCCTTTGTCAAGGCGGGAACGACATCCGACTCTGTTAGGGCGCCCATGCGCGCCAGGGTCTGGCTCGCATTGAAGGGCGCCGGCGTCGGCTGGCTGAAGGAGGCGACCAGGGCCGGAATGGCGTCGTGCTCCAGCACGGGCGTCAGCAGGCCCGACTGGGCGGCGCTGGCGACCGCGCCATCCCTATCTCCTAAAGCGCGAACCAGAGTTGGGATCACGGCCGGATTGCCGCTGCGGCCCAGTCCGACGGTCGCCCCCTCGCGGACGGGCACGGGCGTGGCGGGGTTATTCAGGACGGTATTCAGCGCGGCCACCGCGGCGGGCGTGCCGATACCGCCGAGCGCCTGCGCGGCGGACGCGCCGGTGTCCGGGCGCGTCAGGGCCGCCGTCAGCGGGCCGACGGCGGGCGGGCCGGCGGACTGAACGCCAGCCAGCGCGGCGTCACGGACGCGCGCATCGAAGTCGCCCAGAGCGGTCACCAGGGATGCAATGGCGGTGGGGCTGGCGAACCGGCCGATGGCAAGCGCCGCCTGGGCGCGGGCCTCGCTGTCGGCGTTGGGGTCTTGCAGGACGGCGCGGAGGGTCGGCTCGACGCCGCCCACGAGCGGCAGCGCGGCAGCGGCTTTGGCGCGGGCCGTCTGCGCGTCCGTCAGGGCCTTCTGCGCGTCCGCCTGCGCTTTGGAGTCCTTCGCCTTCGCCAGATCCCCCTGCGCCTTCGTCAGCGCATCCTGGGCCGTCCGCGCGCCGTTGTAGGCGGCCAGCACGGTGTCGGCCAGGGCGACCTGCGCCAGACGCATCACGGAAGGCTGATCGGTCTTGGCGGCAAGATTGGTCAGCTCGCCGACGCCGGCGGGGGACGCGATCTGGTCCAGCAGGCCGACCATCTGCTGCCGGAAAGCGATGTCACCCTGCGCCTTCGGGTCTTCCAGATGCGCGACGACGAGGGGAACGGAAGGGGCGCCGATCTTTTGCAGGGCGCTGATCGCCGAATCCTGCGCGGCAGGCAGTGACAGCACGGCATTGACCGCCGCGGCCGCCTTGTCGCCGCCGACCTTCCCCAGCACATCCACGGCAGCCCCGCGTATGTCCGGGTCGCCGTTGGAAAGCCGGTCCACGACAGCCTTCAGGTTGGCGTCGCTCTGGCCGGCCAGCGTCGCCAGCCCCGCCTTGGCGGTGTCTTTGACTGCGGTTTCGCTGTCCTTGCACAGCGCGAACCCGGCATCGAGCGCCTGATCGGGCGTGATCTTCTTCTGGTCCGTCAGCCGGTTCACCGAGTCCGCCGCGTTCTTGCGGATCTGGAGGCTGTTCACGTTCTGCGGGCTGGTCTTGTCCTCGTCCGGGTTCTGCGTGTTGATCAGCACATCCACCAGCCGCCCATTCTCGACCAATTTCTGCACCGCCCCGTCGCGAGTGTTCTGATCGGGGCTGGCGAGCGCGGTTTCGAGCTTGGCTTGCGAAGCCCGGTTGTAGCTGACCAGGCCGAAGACGGCCAAGATCAGGGCCGCAACGATGATGATGGCCCGAAGTCTGGCCCGAAAAAAAGAGAGTACGCTGCTCATAACAAAACCTTTCGTGTTAGCGGGCAAGGAGACCCCGTGCGTTCAGGCAGGGAGGAATTGCCCAATCGGTTTTGTCGGCATTCCGTTGACAAACGCCGACAAAATATGCTAATATATGAGTGTGCAACGTGCCATCCGAATAGTTTTGATGCCAACCCCTGAACAAGCAGCGGCACTCCTGGAAACGCTTCGGCAATCTTCCGAGTGCTTCAATGCTGTCTGCAAGTATGGCTGGCAATACAATACCAAGAACGGTGTTGATCTGCATAAAGCCACCTACTACCCGCTCAAAGCAGAGCATCCTAATATGCCCTGCCAACTGCTTTGTGCGGCACGGGTCAAGGCCACCGAAGCCTTGAAATCGGCTTTCGCTCTGAAAAAGAAAGACGGCAAGGTTTCCTGTCCCAAAGGACAAGAAGTTCCCATCCGTTACGATGCCCGCTCCTTTCGCCTCCTGCCAGACAAAAGGATTGCGTCGTTGGCTTCGGTGTCGGGGCGGCAGGAAGTCGCCTACCGCCTCTACAGCCATGCGGCGAAGGCATTTGCCGAAGCCTCTGGCTTTGACAGCGCAGACCTCGTTCACCGCAAACGCAAGTGGCATCTGCACATCGTCCTGACAATTCCCACGCCTGAGTTTGTTGACAATGCTCAGGCTGTCGGGGTTGACCTGGGCCTCAACCGCCCCGCCGTTACATCCAACCGTCAGTTCCTGGGCAAGCGGCGGTGGCGGGAAACCTCGAATCGGTACTTTCGGCTCCGCAGGAAACTTCAATCCAAAGGCACAAAGTCTGCCAGGCGACGCCTTAAAGCGTTGTCTGGCAAGCAGACACGGTTTCGGAGAGACTGCGACCATGTTCTGTCCAATCAGGTGGTTCAATCGGTCTTGCCAGGAACCACGATTGTTGTGGAGAACCTGACGGATATTCGCACGGGGACCAAGCAAAGGGGGCGTCAATCGCGCCGCCGCCTGCACTCCTGGTCGTTCGCGCAGATGCGCTCCTTCCTGACCTACAAGGCTGAAGCCAAAGGATGTCAGGTCGCTGGCACTGATCCGCGCTATACCAGTCAAAAATGTTCTCGCTGCGGTTACATCCATCGGGGTAATCGCAAGTCTCAATCGGTGTTCCTCTGCCGCCAATGCGGATACGAACTGAACGCAGACTTGAATGGAGCGATCAACATTGCCCGAAAGTACCTTGACGCAGTTGGTATATCTGAATGCGTCGGGCTTCCATCAGCCGAAGGGCTGATATTGTCAGAAAGCCCATTGTCTCAGACCCCCGTTTCCTCTGCGGTCGTGTCGTGGCCTGAGAACCACACTGACGCCGCAAGGGGTGCGGAACAAGGGCTAGAGACAAGCCCCTCGGCTTTAGCCAGGGGTATCTGACAGGGTTCCCCCAGTGGTGATACCTTATCTTAAACGAAACGGCGGGTTTTGTCAAGCGGCGACAAGGAGAAGCCGCCCCAAGCGTCGAACTAGGGCCGCATGAGCTTACGGATCGCCATTCTCTTGTCCGGCCGGCACGGGCGCGGGAGCAACATGCAGGCCATCGCCCAGGCGTGCGCGGACGGGCGGATTGACGGCAAGGTCGTGGGCGTGATCGGCAACTACGCCGACTCGCCCGCGCTGGCCCGCGCCCGCGATCTGGGGCTGCGCTCCTGCCATGTCCCCTCACGGGGGGATGAAGACGCCTACGCCGACGTCCTGCTCGGCCTCCTGCATCTGTACGAAGTGGACCTCGTCTGCCTCGCCGGCTACATGCGAAAAGTCCCCGATGCCGTCCTGGCCGCCTACGCCGGGCGGATAATGAACATCCATGCCGCCCTGCTGCCCGCCTTCGGCGGCCAGGGGATGTATGGGCATCACATCCACCAGGCGGTGCTGGATTACGGCGCGAAAGTCTCCGGCTGCACCGTGCATTTCGTGGACGCCGGCTATGACACCGGCCCGATCATCCTGCAAACGCCCGTCCCGGTCGAGGAGAACGACACGGCGGAGACACTGGCCGCGCGCGTGCTGGCCGCCGAGCACCAGACATACCCGCAGGCGGTCGCCCTGTTCGCGCAGGGGCGGCTGAGGCTGGACGGGCGGCGGGTGCGAATAACGGTCCGGCCCTGAAGGGCCGGGCTATTCGGGGTGGAAGTGCCTCCGGCACTGAGGAGCAGCCAGCGGAGACTCTCTCTTAGTCGCGGAGCGACTTTCACTCCGAGTAGCCCGGCCCTTCAGGGCCGGGACCCCTTCACCACCCGGTCAATCGCCGTCGCCGTTTCCAGCAGCGCGCGCAGGTCGGCCAGCGGCAGCATCGTCGCCGAGTCCGACAGCGCCTGTTCGGGCGTCGGGTGGACCTCGATAAACAGCGCGTCCACGCCCACGGCGACGGCGGCGCGCATCAGGGGCGGGATGAACTCGCGCTGGCCGCCGCTGCTGGTCCCCTGTCCGCCCGGCTGCTGGACGGAATGGGTGGCGTCGAAGACAACGGGATACCCAAAGGCCCGCAGGATCGGCAGCGAGCGCATGTCCACGACCAGCGTGTTGTAGCCGAAGCTCGCGCCGCGCTCGCACAAGAGCAGGTTTTGATTGCCCGTCCCCGTCACCTTTTCCACGACGTTTTTCATGTCCCAGGGGGCCAGAAACTGACCCTTCTTGACGTTGACGGCCCGGCCGCTCTCGCCTGCGGCGATGAGCAGATCGGTCTGCCGGGACAGGAAGGCCGGGATTTGCAGCACGTCCACGACCTCGGCCACAGGCTGGACCTGCCAGGTCTCGTGGATGTCCGTCAGGACGGGGACGCCGAACTCAGCCTTGATCGCCGCCAGGGTCTCCAGCCCCGCGTCCAGCCCGCCGCCCCGGAACGAGCCGGCGGACGTGCGGTTGGCCTTGTCGAAGGAGGCTTTAAAGATAAACGGCAGGCCCAGGTCGCGGCAGGCGGCCTGGGCGGACGCGGCGACCTGGCGGCAGAGGTCCAGGCTCTCGATGACGCACGGCCCGGCAATGACGGCGAGGGGCCAGCCCTCGCCGACGGCGAAATCACCGATGGTGACTGTGTTCATAGGGCTGTCTCCTGACTTTCCAGCAGCGCGTTTACGGCGTCCAAGACTTCCGGGACGGTCAGCAGTTTCATGCAGCGCATGAAGTCCTCATTGGTGTTCGGGCAGACCTTCTGGTCACAGGGGCCGCACGGGACGGGGTGCATCAGGGCCACCCCGTGCCCGGCCAGCGGCGCGCGGCCGGCGACCGGGGTTGGGCCGAATAGAGCGACGCAGGCGGTCCCCACGGCGGACGCCACATGCATCGGCCCGGTGTCCCCGCTTACAAGTGCGGAAGACTGCGCGATCAGGGCCGCCATCTGCCGGAAACTCAGCGCCCCCAGAGCCAGCGCCGGACGCGACCGCATTTGCGCCGCGATCCCCGCCACTGCCTCCTTCTCCTGTCGGCGCGCACTCCCCAGCAATACCACGCCGCAACCACGCTCCGCCAGTAAGTCACCCAGTTGCGCGAAGCGCTCTGCTGGCCAGCACCGGCTCGGCCAAGTCGTCATCGGAGCCAGGGTGACAAATGGCTTGTCCGGCGTCAGCCCCCCTGCCCGCAGGAAGTCGGCGGCAGCCTCGGCGTCTTGGGTCGTGTAGCCCATCTGCATATGTTTATCAACGGCTTCCGACAATCCCAGCGCCCGCAACGGCAACAGGTATTGGTCGGTGCGGTGCAGGGGCAGATCATCGTAAGTAAAATGGTGCGTATAAAGGCGAGCATGAGGACTCGTTTTGGTTTCGTTGTAGAAGTGTCGAAACGTGTCAAAGACGCCGATGGAGATCGGAGCCGCGACATCTTGCACCAGAAACGGCCATTCTTCCGGCTGGAATGAGATAAAGACGTCGTACACGCGGGCATCAAGGGCTTGACGTAGCGGCTTGGCACGGTAAGCCCATAGTGGATAAAACAGGGGATGGCCTTTGCGGAGGTGTTTCGTCCAGTAACTGCTTTGCCAGAGGAGGACTTCGTCAATGTATGGATGCGCTTCAACGGCATCACGCGCGTTCCGCTCCACGATCCATGTCAGATGGGCGTCAGGCCAGGCCTCTCGTAGCGCGGCCAACAGGGGTGTCCCCATCAATATATCGCCGTGCGCGCCCAGGCGCATGATGAGAATCCGTTTGACTGCCGCTCCATCGGTTCCACGACACCGATTAACGGGACTGTTACACGGCGTCAGCGGCCTGACGAACTCCGGCGGAAGTTTTCTTCGGAAGACTTTCATTTTGAACAGGAATGGAAGGTTGCAGCAACGGTTCCGCTGCTTTCAGAACATGGTCCACAGTGATAGAGTGTAGGCAACGCAAATAATCCTCCCCTACTTGAGAACAAGCCGCCTGATCACACGGGCCACAGGGAACGGGATGTACTAGTGTTCGACCGCGTCCCATGAGCGGCGCGCGCGCAGCCACCGGCGTCGGGCCGAACAGGGTGACGTAAGGCGTTCCCACCGCCGCCGCCACATGCATCGGCCCGGTGTCCCCGCTGATCAGCAACCTGCTGCGGGCGATCAAGGCTCCCATTTGTCGAAAACTCAATACCCCTGCCGCAAGGATTGGAATAGTCTCCATCCGGGCGGCGATGTCTTCAATGTCCGGGCGCTCCTTCTGGCTGCCGATGAGGATAACGCGACAGCCATGATAGCGCGCTAACGCATTGCTCAGCTTCACATAATACTCCGCCGGCCAGCAACGACTGGACCAGGTGGTCATGGGCGCGACGACGACTAACGGCTCATGCGCGGAGACGGACCAAGATTCCAAGAATCGCTCGGCCGCTGCCGCGTCATCGGCAGTAAAACCCAGGCACATCGCCTTCTCCACAGGCTCCGGCAAGTCCAAGGCGTGCAGCGGAAGGAGGTACTGGTCCGTCCTGTGCTCAGGCAGATTCGGATGGACATAAGCCACATGAAAAAGCCGTGCATATCGGCTTGTCGCTATGGCATTGTCGGTCTGACGAAACGTATCAAAGACCCCAATGGAAAGCGGTGCGGCGATGCCGCGAACGGTCATAGACCATTTCTCGGGGTCCAGGGAAATGAAGACGTCGTAGCGGCGCCCCCGCAACGCCTGCTTCATTTTGCGAACGCGGAGAAACCAGGTCCGCTTGATCTTTGTGTCTAGGATTTTTGCCCACTCCTCTGGGTCCCACAGCAAGAGCTCATCAAGACAGGGGTGGGCATCCACCCCCTCCCGGTAACGGCGCTCGGCGAGAAAGGAAAGATGGGCATCCGGCATCGCCGAGCGAAGCGCGTTCAGCAGTGGCGAAGCCATTAGGAGATCGCCAAACGCCCGGAAGTTCATCACTAGGATGCGCCGGGAGGCGGCTTCCGGCACGGAGCAGCGCCGCCGGGGAACGTTGCAGGGATCGAGTGGAGCGACCGCCTCGCAGGGATTGTAAGGAGTCGCCGGCTCGCCGTGTGTCATGTTGTTCATAGTCAGTTCTACCCGGATGCCTATGAGGCCGACGCTCTTTTCAGCACCCCCGCGCCGCGCGCGGCTTCGTATTCGCGGTGGTACAGCGCCTCGATCCGATCGGTCATGAGGCGCAGCGAGAAGTGCGCCTCGGCCCGCTCCCGGCCCGCTGTCCCTAGGCGCTTGCGGAGGAATGCATCCCCGGCTAGCCGGGCGATGGAGGCTGCCAGAGCGTTCGCGTCGGACGGAGACACCAAGAACCCCGTTTCGCCGTCCACGATCATCTCGGGCGTTCCCCCTGTCCGGGTCCCGACGACGGGCTTGCACAGCGCCATCGCTTGCTGGACGACGGCGGCGCACGGCTCGTTCCATGTCGAGGGCAGCGTCATGATGTCGAGGGCGGCGATGACGTTGTTGACGTCGTCGCGGAAGCCGGCGAAGATCACCTGCTTTTCCAGGCCCATCTTCCGCACGGCGTCGCGGACGGCGGCCTCGGACGGCCCATCGCCGACGATGATGTAGCGCAGTGGGTAGCGGTCGCCCAGAGTGGACGCTGCCTGGAGCAAAACTTCATGCCCCTTTTTGGGAGCGATCTGGCCCACGATGCCCACCGTCAGGCAGTCGTCGGGAATGCCCAGATCGCGTTTAATGCTCTGGGGCGGGGCCGTCGTCTGCCGGAATTCTTCGATGTTCGTGCCGTGATGGATGACTTCGACCTTGTCGGCGGAAACGCCGCAGGCCAGCAGCGTGTCGCGGACGGACGCCGAAACGGTGACGAGGCGCGTCCAAAGCACCTGGCTGTAGAGCCACGAGCCGAGCCGGTTCTTGAAGGGGTACGGCATGTGGCGGGTCATGATGCGGACGGGGACATGGGCGCGCAGGCCGGCGAACGGCGGCACGATCATGTCCGTGCTCCAGTGGGCGTGGAGGACGTCAATCGGCTTCTCGCGCAAAAACCGGCGCAGGGCGCCGTAATCCTGCCAGTCGTTCTGCTTGCGGACTGTAATGGGCACGGTTGCCAGCCCCATCTGATGCGCGCGCTCCTCGACGAACCGGCCTGGCCGGCAGGCGACGGTGACGTCGTACCCGCGCCGCTGAAGCTGCTGCGACAGGCTCAGGGCGTGAAGCTCCGCCCCGCCCCAATTGGGGAACGCGGAGGCCACTTGCAGCACGGAGAGGGACATGAAAACGATTATCCTTAAGAACCCCCCAGCCCCCACCACCGTCAATGCGGGGGGAGGCGAACGGGAGGCGAGATTCTATCCTGTTCCCCCATTATTGGGGGCTAGGGGGCCGGCGTAAGCGGCGCAGACACGGGCAATGATGCTGGTGGTGGAGCGCCCCGCGACCAGCGACAGGAGGCGCACATCGCCGCCGTAGGCACGCACGACCTGGGCTTCGGGCAGGTCCTCCTCACGGTAATCGCCGCCCTTGACATAGACGGCCGGGTGGAGCATTTCGATCAGCGGCACGGGCGTCCGCGTCGCGAACGGCGTCACATAGTCCACGCAGGCAAGCGACGCCAGCATTTCCATCCGCTCCTCGAGCGGGACGATAGGCCGCAGGTCGCCTTTGAAGCCGCGCACCGACTCGTCCGCGTTGACCGCGATGATCAGCGCGTCTCCCAGGGCGCGCGCTTCGGCCAGGTAGCGGGCATGGCCCACATGGAGCAGATCGAAGACGCCGTTGGTGAAGACGACCGTTTCGCCCGCCGCCTGCCGCGCCGCGACGATGCCGGCGAGTTCATCAGGTGTCTTTATTTTGTCATTTATTTCTTTAGGCGCTGACGGGAAGGGCGATGCCACGCGGCCTCCTTTCGGGCCGACCCATCCGCAGGGCAAGGGCGGAGATGACGGCGGGGACGCTCAGGTTCTGCATACACATCATGTCGCCCCGCGCGCAGATGCGGTCGCGGCAAGGGACGCAGGACAACGTCCGGTCAATCAGCACCGTGCTGTTTTCGGTCAGCGGCCCGGTCCGGTCCGGGTCCGCCGCGCCGGACAGGACCACGAGCGGCGTCCCGACAGCGGCCCCGATGTGCATCGGGCCGGTGTCGCAGGTCAGCAGCGCGTCCGCGCGGGCCAGCACCGCCCCGAACTGCTTGACGGTCAGACGCCCCGCCAGATCAAGGATGCGGCCGTCCGCCGAGGCCACTTCGCGGGCCAGACCGATCTCGTCCAGCCCGTCCATGACCGTCTTGAACGACGACGGCGCGCCCGTCACGGCCACTTTGACGCCCGGCTGCGCGGCCCAGTGCGCGGCGACGGCGCGGAACCGGTCCAGCGGCCAGCGGTTGAGCGGGCGTGAGGCGGCGGGGTTGATGACCAGCAGCCGGTCCTGGGCCGAGACGCCTGCTTCGGCAAGCACCTGCGCCGCCCGTTCAGTGTCCGGCGCGGGGATGACAAAATCCAGCGAACGGTCCGTGAGCGGCCCGACGCCGAGCGGCAGCAGCTCTTTGTAAAAATCGTCCACGGCATGAGCCACGCGCCCCGTGCCGGGCTGGACGGCCATGCACTTCCCGAACGTCAGCCGCGTCCGTGCGCCGCTGGCCGCCGCCATCAGGTACGACTTGGCGCTCGGGTGCAGGTTGATCACCAGGTCGTAGCGCGCCCGCGCCACGCGCCACAGGAACGGGACGAAGTGGTCGAGCCGCGAATCCACGCCGCGCTTGTCGAATGTAATCACATGGCGAATGTCGGGATGCCCCGCCAGTGCGTCCTTCATGCCCCCGCCGACGATGAAGTCAATGGCGAGATCGGGATGGGCCGCGCGAAGCGCCCGCACCGAGGGCGTCGCCAGCAGGATGTCGCCCATGCCGCCGAACCGAATGAACAGGGCGCGCTCCAAGTTCCGAGAAAGCTGAGTATGGGTCATCGCTGATCCGACGGACACGCCGAAATTATACCGGATTCAAGCCGCCGGTTGCAAGCAGACTGGTCGCCGGCCGTTCCTGGGCCAGCAGCGCCTGCGCCGCCGCCCGCACGTCTTCCACATGTAACGAGGCCATCGTGCCGTCCGGCGATTCCAGAACGCGGTGGCACGGCCCGTAGTTTCCCCATTTGCGCGGGTTGGTCGGCCCAAACAAGGACACGGTCGGCACTCCCAGGGCGACGGCGGAGTGCATGACGGCGGTGTCGTTGCCGACGAACAGGCCGAGCTGCGAGACGAGGGCCAGCGATCCGCGCAGATCGCAGGCGCCCGCGAAATTGGCGATCCGCACCCGCGTCTCTTGGGCGCAGCAGGCCAGCATCTCCTCGGCGGCGTCCCGCTCCTCCGGGCCGCCGATCAGCACGATCCTCCGGCGCCCGTCTTGCCGGAGCAGCGCGTCGGCCATCTGGGCGAAGCAGCCCGCGCCCCAACGCTTCCGGGGCAAACTCGCGCCGGGCTGGATGCCGATGAGCCGGGCGCGGGGAATGTCCGCGCCCCACGCCTCGCGCAGCCGCTCCCGCGCCTGCCGCGTTTCCGGCTCACTCACCCACAGCTCCAGCACGGGGTTGACGGGCGCGTAGGGCGCGACCGCGTGCAGGACGTCGAAATAGCAGGCGATCTCGCTTTTTTCCCGATCATAATCCACGCGGCAGTTGAGCAAGGGGCCACGCATCTCGGACCGGAAGCCGGCACGAAGGCGCACCCCGGCGAGCCAGGGTGTCAAGGCCGAGTGGAACGAGCGGTTGAGGGCGAGACAGAGATCAAAGCGCCCCGCCCGGAGCCGCCGCACGAGGCTGAAGTACGGGCGTCCGCCTTTGTCCGACTTGTACGGGTCGAACTCGATGATCTCGTCCAGATAGGGGTTGTTTTGCAGCAGGACGCGCGCATTCTTCCCGGTCAGCAGGGCGATGTGGGCGTCCGGCCACTGCGCCCGCGCCGCTCGGAAGATCGGAATCGCCAGCAGCGTATCGCCGATAAATCGAAACTTGGTGGCGATGAGGATGCGCCGGATATCGCCGCGGACCTGCGGCTCGTAGGGGTGGACGACGGCGTCGGGGGCAGGCCGGGCGGCCTCGGCCTGCGGCAGCAGGGTCAATTCGCCCCGGCGCAGCCGCAGCAGACGCCGGGCGGCCCGCGCGACCTCGTCGGGAGTGATCGCCCGCAGGCAGTCGTAACGTCCGTCGCAGGTCGGGTGGTTCCCGCATGGGGCGCAGGGCAGCGCTTTGTAGATCGCCTCGGACCGGGTATCAAACGGTCCGGTGACAGCAGGATCGGTGGAACCGAACAGAGCGAGCGTGGGCGTCCCGACCGCCGTCGCCAGGTGCATCGGGCCGGAGTCGGCGCTGAGGAGCAGGTCGCAGCGCTGGAGGACGGCGGCCAGCGTCTTGACCGAGGTTCGCCCGACAAGGCTGACGGGTTTGGCGTGCTGGACCAGCCGCATCACGTCCGCCGCCAGGGTGCTGTCCTCCGCGCCGGACCCGACGAGGACGCAGGGGGTGTCCGCCAGCCCATCCAGCGCCAGGGCAAAGGAGGCGGCGAACCAGCGTTTCTGCGGCCGGGTCGCGCCGACGTTGACGGCGATGACCGGACCGCCCGGCGCAACCCCCGCTTCGGCCAGCAGCGCGTCCGAGGCGGCCTTCGACTCGGCATCCACGGTCACGACGAGGCGGCGCCCGTCGCGGCCGGGATCCGGCGGCAGCGGCATCGTGTCCCGCATGGCGTCGGCCATGTGCGTTGCCCGCGTCTGCCGCAGCTCGGTCAGAAAGCGGTTCATGCCGCGCCCCCCCTGCCCCACCCGGCGCGGGGTCCGGGCCAGCCAGGCGGCGGCGGCATAGGCGGAGAGCGGCGGCAGGATCACGGCGTCCGTGTATTTGCCGTCCCGCAGCAGCCGGTACGTCTGGGCGACGCGCGCCCAGCTTCCGCGCGCCGTGCGGGCGATGATTGTGTCCAAGTCGGGGTTGTTTTCGAGCACTTCCGCCGCCGCGCCCGCGCCGACGACGGTGTCAATCCGAGCATCCGGGTACGCCTGCCGCAGCGCGGCGATCGCCGGCGTGGTCAGCAGGGCGTCCCCCATGTAGTTCATGTTGACGACTAAAAACTTGCGCATCGTGATATAGTTTACCCGAAAGGACCTAACCCCGGCGCACCCCCAATAAAACCCTAGCGCCGACCCTTCCTTGTCAGGGAGGGGTAAGATTTGTTTTCGTTCGGCTGTGCTTCTGGACAAGCGGTAAGAGGCTTGTCTCACCCTTCCTTACCAGGGAAGGGTCGGCGCTTGTGCCGGGATTAGGTAATCTTCTCCACCGCCGCCAGCACGGCGTCGGGCGTGATCCGCGCCAGGCTCGCCGCCCCGGCCTCGTCCGTGGGACGCTTGCCCGCGACCATCGCGCCGGGTGCGGGATCGTGAAGAACGACGTTGCGCGCGCCGTAAGGCCCGTGCCGGGCAGGGTCGGTCGCGCCGAATAGGGCGACGACGGGCGTACCGACGGCCACGGCAATGTGCATCGGTCCCGTATCGGCTGTCACCAGCAGATCGCAGGCGGCCAGAACCGAGGCCAGCGCGCGCAGGGTCGTCCTCCCGGCAAGGTCTACATACCCGGTCAGGGAGGGCGTGATTTGCGAGACGACTTGGGCATCGTCTTTGTCCCCAACGAAGACGATCCCCTGTCCCTGTGCCGCCAGCGTCCGCGCGACAAGCGCCCATCGGTCGGCGGGCCAGCGCTTGTAGGCGCGCGACGCCCCGACGTTCAGCGCGATCCAGGGGCGCGGCAGGACCGAAAGCCACTGGGCCGCCTTTTCCGCGCCCTCCCCTGCCAGGTATGGCTGCGGCGTGAACTCCGTGTGCGGCGCATGAATGCCCAGCGCCTCGGCGAAGCCGTACAGCAGGTCTACCTCGTGCCGGTCCCGCGCCTTGCCGGGGATGATGGGGTGTGTCAGGAACAGCGCGTTCGCCTCCCGGTTCCGGTCCCAGCCGAGACGCACCGGCGCCCCCGACAGCCGCGTCACCAGCCCGCTTAGGAGCAGGCCCTGCATGTCCAGGGCCATGTCATAGCAGCCCGCCCGCAGCTCGGCCCGGAGCGCCCGCAGCTCGCCCACCGTGGGCCTGTCCGGCAGGACGTACAAGTGGTCAATGGATGGGTTGCCGCGCAGGACGTCCGCGCAGCGGCGGCGGACGACCCAGCCCAACGTCAGATGCGGCGCGGCTTCCCCAATCGCCTGCACGACCGGCAGAGCGTGGATGACGTCGCCGATGGAACTGGTCTTGACGATCAGCAGACGCGAAATCTCAGTGAGCGGCGGCAGCGGTCGGGGCATTTTCGCTCGTTTCCATCGCTTCCAGGTCCGCCGGAGGCGGCACGCGCCAGCGGTCGTGCAGCCACAGCCACTGGTCGGGATACTGCCGGACGATGTCCTCGATGTCCGCCGTCACTTCAGCCATGATCCGCCGCACATCCGCCTCGGTGTCGCCGGTCGGTTCAGGAAAGATGGCCGGATAAAACACGGTTTTGTACGTCCCGTCCGGCTGGCGGGGACAGAACATCGGCAGGATCGCCGCGCCGGTCTTCAAAGCCAGCACGGCGGGGCCGGCGACGGTTCCGGCCGGCTTGCCGAAGAAGGGCACGAAAACGTCCTCGGATTTCTGGTCCGGGACGATGGCGACGATCTTGTTTTCGCGCAATTGCTTCAGCAGGGCGCGGGGCGAGTCGCCGCGCGGGTGGACCGTGTAGCCGTTCGTGCCGCGCACCCGGTCCGTCAGCGCGTTAAGCCCTTCGTCCTCGCTCTGCCGCGCGACGACTTTGATGGAGAAACCTTCCATCGCGGCGCGCTTGGACAGCCACTCCCAGTTGCCCAGATGGGCGGAAACGACGATGGCGCCTTTGCCGCGCGCCAGCAAAGCGTCCATCGGCGCATACGAATCGCCTTTGACCCAGTGCCGCATATCGTCCAGCGTGAAATCCGCGCCTTTGAAGAATTCCACCAGCAGCGCGCGCGCGAAATGCTGGAAGACGCGCTTGATCAGCGCCTGCCGCTCTCGCTCGGTCATCGCGTCGCCGTAGGCGATCTTGAGGTTCTTTTCGGCGACGCGGCGGTAGCGGGCCGAGACTTGGTAGCCCAGCGTCCCCATCGCCGTCCCCCAGGCCAGGGCAGGCTTCCAGGGGACGCGCCGGATGACCGAGAAAAGCATCCAGAACGCCGAGCGGATAAAGCCCTGCCAGATTTTTTTGCTGGTACGCATACATGATTTCCCCGCCCTAAAGGGCAGGTTTACACGGATAGGCCGCCTCTTCGGGGCAGAGGAAGCCGGGCAAGAACAGTGTCCATGAAGTCGGCTTCGCCTTCCACGGTCATTTCGATCCGCAGCGCATAAGTCGGCAGTTCCGCTTCAGCCACCGCCGGCCACTTCACGGCGTCCTTCTCCGTCATCACCAGAGCGTCCGCGCGGGACTGCATGGCGGCGCTCAGAGCCGCTTGCGCGTCCGAGAAGCTGATTTTGTGGTGGTCGTCCCATACCCGCTGCCCAACAACTTCCGCGCCGACCTCGCGCGTCAGGGTCTCGACGAACGACTGCGGCTGCGCGATGGCGGAAACGGCGAAGACGCGCCGGTCGCGCAGTTCAGAGAACGGACGGACGGGAGCCGATAGGTCATTGGCAGGCACCAAGCCGGCGGCGCGGTGGTCGGCGAAGAAAAGCGGCGCGTCCGGCGCCAGGGCGCGCACCTGGGCGGCCAGCGCCTGCCGCTCGGCGGGCGTCAAGCCGCCGGTGCGGGTGGCGACGACGATGCCGGCCCGGCGCAGGTGGCGCTTCGGCTCGCGCAGGAGGCCGCGCGGGAGCGGGAAGCCGTTGTCGAAGGGGCGGCGGGCGTCCAGCAGCACGATGTCCAAGTTCCGGCCAAGCTGCCAGAACTGAAAGCCGTCATCCAGGATCAGCGCGTCCAGCCCGAAGCGGCGCAGCGCTTCGCGCCCGGACTGCCGCCGGTCTTTCCCGACGAGGACGGGGACGCCGGGCAGCGTCTGCGCGAGAAGAGCAGGCTCGTCGCCGGTCTGCAACGCCGGAAGGAAGACCTGAGCGTCCAAGCCCGAAACGACGCGCACGGATTGGCCCTCGCCGCCGTGACCACGGCTCAGGATCGCGACGCGCTTGCCCTTCGCCTGCAACCGTCGGCAAAGAAACTGCGTCATGGGCGTTTTGCCCGTGCCGCCCACGGTCAGGTTGCCGATGCTGATGACAGGGATCGGCAGCCACTCGCGCCGCCGCAGGCCCAGCCACTCGCCGGCCAGATAGGCTTCCAGCCCCAGGCCGTACAAGCCCGCAGAGCCGCCCAGAAAGCCGCGCAGGGCGGAGGCAGGAAGGCCGGGACGGCCCGGCTCGGCGATGACGCTCAGAACATATCGCTCTAGGCGCGACGCCACAGGCCCCACCCCGCCCGCGCCTTTCCGTCCGCGCGAACGGCCCCGACTTCGCGCTCGGCCTGCTCTTCCAAAGCCGTGATCGCCGCGCCGACACGCTCGCCCCACAAGCGCTGGTCTTCCTCGCTTTTGGCGTCGGCGGGGATGTAGATCGGCTCGCCGTAGATCCAAACGACGCGCGCGAAGGGCAGCGGGATCATGTACTTGTCCCAGGCGCGCATCAGCTTGCGCGGGTAGGCGCTGATGCCGGCGGGGATGATGGGCGATCCGGACTTCTGGGCGAGAAAGATCGCGCCGGGCTGGACGACGTGGCTCGGCCCGCGCGGGCCGTCGGGCGTGTGCGCCAGCGTCGCCCCGGCTTTCAGGTGCTTGGTCATGGTCAGGGCCGCCTGCACCGCGCCGCGCGCCGAGGTCGAGCCGCGCACCGTATTGATGCCGCAGCGCTGGAACAGCCGGTTCTGGAGTTCGCCGTCGCGGGACGTCGAGACCATCGCCCAGTACCCCCGGTTGCGGAAAAAGGCGATGGGCATGAAGGTGCGCCCGTGCCACGAAACGAGGATGACGCCTTTGCCTTCCTGCTGCAAGGCGCGAACGCGGTTCTCGCCGACGACGCGCACGCGCAGGGTGGCCGAAAGCAGCCGGACGATCCAGTAGGCCAGGAGTGGAATGAAATGCAGCTTCATGGTCGAAAAATTTGTTCCTACGGGAGCGCCGTCATCGGCGCCGTTGCCGTGCTAGGGTCCAGGGCGTCACCGTCCTTTTCGCCAGGCTCCCCGGTGTCTTCCCAGGGAAACTTCTTCTCGTGGAAACGCTCGTACAGGTGCCGGTACAAGCCATCGGGACGCCGCATCAGGTCATTATGCGTCCCGCTCTCGACGATCCGGCCGGCCTCCATGACCAAAATCTTGTGCGCGTTCTGGATGGTGGACAGACGGTGGGCGATCACCAGAGTCGTCCGCCCGCGCATCAGCGTTTCCAGGGCCTCCTGGACCACTTTCTCGGACTCGGCATCGAGGGCGGACGTGGCCTCGTCTAAGATCAAGATGCGCGGGTCTTTCAGCAAGGCGCGCGCGATGGCGATGCGCTGGCGCTGCCCGCCCGAAACCTGCTTGCCGCGCTCGCCGACCAGCGTGTTGTAACCGTTCGGCATCATCGCGGGGTCGGAAATAAAGCTGTGGGCGTTGGCCGCCCGCGCCGCCGCCTCGATCATCTCGTCCGTCGCCAGCGGATTGCCATACGCGATGTTGTCGCGGATCGTCCCGCCGAACAGGACGGTTTCCTGGGGCACGATGGCGATCTGACGGCGCAAGGAGGACAGCGTCACGCCGCGAACGTCATAGCCGTCCACGCGGATGGCGCCTGCCTGCGGGTCGTAGAAGCGCGGGATCAGGTCGGCAATCGTGCTCTTGCCCGCGCCGGACGAGCCGACGACGGCGACGACCTCGCCGGGGTTCATCGTGAACGAGATGTCGCGCAGGACAGGCGTGTCCGGGTTGTAGGCGAAGGCGACGTGGTCGAACTCGACGCGGCCCGCGACCTCATGGAGCGCGACGGCGTCGGGCGCGTCTTGAATCTCGGATTGGACATCTAAAACGTTGTGAAATATGCGGCTGCTGCCCGCCTGAATCTGCTCCCAGGTCACTTTCGCGCTGCCCAGGTTGCTGACGCCGACCGCGACCTGGTTTAGCAGATAGATGAACGAGACCAGATCCCCCAACGTCAGCTTGTGCGAGATGATGAGCTTGCCGGCAAACCAGAGGGCCAGCGCGATGCCCGCCGCGCCGATCACGTCCGTGACCGGCTTGAGCTTGGCGGACTGCCGGATGACCCGCATGGCGAGGTCTTTGGCCAGCCCGTTCTCCAGCCGGAACCGGTCCGATGCATACCGTTCCGCCCCAAACGACTGGATGATGCGGATGCCGCTGAAAGTCTCCTCCATCAGTGTGTTCACGTCGGCCAGTTTGTCCTGAGTCCGCCCGGTAATCGAGCGTATCAGACGCGACAGCCGGCCGATACTGTAGACCATGACGGGGACGGCCAGCAGGGCGGCGCAGGAAAGCGGAACGGAGATTTGGAAGATGAGGACGCCCCCTGCAATGATGGTGAACGGGGCCGGGGCCAGGTCTTTCAGCCCGGAGACGCTGCCTTGCAGCAACGGGACATCGTTGTTGATCGTGGACATCAGCGCGCCGGTGCGCTGCCGGTTGAAAAAACTCAGGGAAAGCCCTTGCAGGTGGCGGTAGATGTCGTTTCGGAGGCTCAGGCCGAGCCGCTGTCCCGCCTCGGCGAAGAAGACGGTCTGCCCGTAATAGAACAAGCCGCGCACGGCGTAGATCGCCACGATGGCGACGCTAATCACGTTGAGCTGCGTCTTCAGACCGCCGGTGTGCATGATGGCGAGGCTGACCAGCCCGAGCAGGCGGTTGTGTTTCCCGGCGACCGGGTCGGCGCCACCCGTGCTGGCGTGGACGAACGCATCCAGCAGACCGGTGACCAGCAGCGACATGGCGCTGACGCCCACGGCACAGCCGAGCGCGCCGAACAGGTAGCGCCGGTCGGGCCGGATGTAGAACCACAGGCGGTCCCAAATGTCGCGCGGCTTGTGCATGGTGTGCTAGTGTACCAGAAAAGGCAGCTTTAGAAAGCGCAGGCTGAGGAGAAGCACGAAGATCAGTTGATACGTCGCCGTGGTCTGCTCGCGGTTCCGCAGGGCCTGCGCCCACTCGAAGCGGCCCGCGCCGGTCGCGCGCGGCCAGGGCGAGGGCAGCAGGCGCGGGACGCGGCGCACATAGTCCAGGTAAGGGGCGCCGAACTTGGCGGTCAGAAACGACTCCTCGTAGAAGATGGCGGCGAGGTGGAAGACGAGGAACAGCGAGACCATCAGGCCCACGCCCCAGACGCCCAGACCGGAGATCAGGCCCAGCCCGACGGCCAGCAGCAGGGAGCCGAAGTAGAGCGGGTTGCGGACATGGGCATACGGCCCGCCCGTGGCGATCTCGGCGTCTTTGGCGATGTAGCCCGCCGACCAAAACCGGACGACCTCGCCCAGAACGACCAGCGCGATGCCGACGGCATAGGCCGCCCAGCCACCGTCGCTGCGGTGCAGGGCCAGCGTCAGGATCAGCAGCAGCAGGGGGACGAGCCAGGTGAAGACGGTGCGGCGGCGCACCAGAAACGGCGGCTTCATGGCCGGGGGCAGGGTATTTTCGGACACAGGGTTCTCGGATTGGATCATAACTATTGGCCGGACACGGCGGAAGAGCCGCCGGAAGTTCGCGCGGCGATGGTTTCCAGCAGCAGCGCCGCCGCGCGCCCAACGCCGCCCGGCTCGCCCAGGTTGTCGCGGACGAGGTCGTGCAGGCGCTCTTTCAGGGCGAGGATGCGGCCCGGCTGGAGCAGCAGCTCGACGGCCAGACCCGCGATCGCTTCGGCCGTCGCCTCGTCCTGGATTAACTCGGCGAACAAGCGCTCCCCGGCCAGGATGTTCGGCAGCCCGATGTGGGCGATGTTCAGGCTCCGCCGGCGCAGCCGCCACTCCAGGGCCATCAGCCGGGAGCCTCGGTAGACGATCACCATCGGCTTCCGCAAGATCATCGCTTCCAGGGTGGCCGTCCCGGATTTGGTCAGGGCCAGGTCGCACCGGGCGAGGACGTCCCAGGTCAGCCCCTCGCAGATGACGAGCGGCGCGGAAACGGCCCCGTGAGGAGGGGCGGGCGCGCGCCGCGCTTCGGCGGGTACGTCGCCGGGCGGCAGCGTCCAGCCCTCGTTGGTCGCAAGCTGCGGCAGCGGCGGCGTCAGGGCGCTGTGCGCGATCTGCGCCAGCGTGTCCCCCGCCTGCGTCATCAGGAGGTGCAGGCGGTCGGCATGACCGCCCGCCCGCTGTTCCCGGCGGATCAAGCGTTCCGCCAGAGGGCGGGCGCCGGCGGAAGACAGGGCCAGCACGAATTGGACGCCGGGGATGCGCCGGGTGATCTCGCCCGCCGCGCCCAGCAGCGCGGGCAGGATGTGGCGGATCTCCCCATGGCGGCTCCCCGGCAGCAGGGCGACGAGCGGGCGGTGCGGGTCCAGCCCGAAGCGCGCGTAAAACTCATCGTCGGCCAGGGCCGGCTTGACCAGGTCCAGCAGCGGGTGGCCGACGAAGTGGGCATCGGCGCCGTCTTCCCGCAGACCTTTCTCGGACCAGGGGAACGGCGTCACGATCCGATCCGTCGCCGCCGCCAGATTGGACTTCTTTTTGCGCTCCCCCGTCCGCTTGCGCCAGGAGCCGGGCGGGAAGTAATAAAAGACCGGGCAGACACCGTTCCTTTTGACCCAGCGCGCCAGCGGGACGTTGAACGCGCCGGCGTCAATCACGACCAGAGCATCCGGCGGATCGCGCCGCAGGGCGCGCTTCATGTCCGCCAGCACCCACAGCATGTGCGGGATCTTTGCCAGGGTGTCCGCGATGCCGATGGCCGCCCAGGGATCGCTGTTGTGGCGCAGCGTGACGCCCGCTTCGGCCATGAAGTGACCGCCGATGCCCCAGGCTTCCACGGGACCGGGAAGCGCCAGGGCGCGCAGGGCCGTCAGCAGGGCCGCGCCCTGCCGGTCGCCCGACGGCTCGCCCGCCACCATTGCGATCCTCCACGGCTTCTCGCTCACATCTGCCCCCTGTCACTGCCGGGGCGCGTCGTTCTGGCGCCCGTTGGAGCCGAAGCGGATGTTGCGGATGAAGTCCAGCAGGTAATCGCGCTCCGGGCTGGCCTCGACCTCGTTCTCGATGGTCTCGATGGCCTGGGACATGTTCATCTGCGAACGGTACAGCAGCTTGTACGTCTGCTTGAGATCGGCCCGGACGGGCGAAGAGACGCCCGAGCGGCGCAGGCCGATCACGTTCAAGTCCAGCACCTTGCAGGGACGCCCGTCGGCCATCATAAACGGGGGGATGTCCTGAACCACTTTGGAGTAGCCGCCGATCATCGCCAAGCGGCCGATGCGCACGAACTGATGGACGCCGACGAAGCCGCCGAAGTTCACGCGCTCCTCGACCTCGACGTGGCCCGAGATGCCGGTCATGTTCGCCATGGTGATGCCGTTGCCGATGCGGCAGTTGTGGCCGATATGGGAATAGGCCATGATCAGATTGTCGTCGCCAATGCGCGTCTCGTTGCCCGCGCCCGCCGCGCGGTGGATCGTGACGTGCTCACGGATGATGTTGTTGTCGCCGATGACCAGAAAGCTTTTCTCGCCCTTGAACTTGCGATCCTGCGGGATGCCGCCCAGAACCGCGCCGGAAAAGATATCGCAGGCGCTCCCGATGGTGACATACGGCTCGACGACCACGTGGGGCCGCAGGCGCGTCCCCTCACCGATGACGGCTTCGGCCCCGACCACGGCATAGGCGCCGATCTCGACATCGCTGCCGATCTCTGCGCTGGGATCAATGCTGGCTGTAGGGTGTATCTTCATGCGGGAATGGTGTCTTTCCCATTGGGGGCAGTCTGGGTGGGAGCAGTCTGGGTGGGAGCAGTCTGGGTGGGAGCAGTCTGGGACGCGACGAGGAGCGGCGCGACGAGGGCGAACATGATCTCCGCCCCCGCCACTTCCTGCCCCGCCACGCGCGCCACGCAGCGGACCCGGCCCATGTTGCCCCGGATGCGCAGCATCTCCGTTTCCACCTCCAGCGTGTCGCCGGGCACGACGGGCCGGCGGAATTTGACGCCTTCTACCGTTCCGAGGTAGGCCATCTTTCCCTTGTGCTCCTGCAAAGCGAGGATCATCACCCCCCCGACCTGAGCCATCGCTTCGATGATCAGCACACCGGGCATGATGGCGCGCTGCGGGAAGTGCCCCTGAAAGAACGGCTCGTTGGCCGTCACGTTTTTAATGCCGACGGCCCGCTTGCCCGGTTCCAGCTCCAAGATGCGGTCCACGAACAGGAACGGATACCGGTGCGGCAAGATCTCCTTGATGGCCTCAATCTCAAGTACAGGCAAAGTGGTCTCCTCAGCAACATTACAGGACATGCGTGACTACAGGCGCGACAACAGGCTCGCCAGGCGCGTGTTCAGCGTGTGGCCGGGCCGGACGGCGATGACCTGGGCCAGAAGAGGTCGCCCGACCAGGGTCAGATCGCCGATCAAGTCCAGCAGCTTATGGCGGGCCAGCTCGTTTGCGAAGCGCAGCGGCGTCTCGTAACGGTCTTCCCCCAGAACCACGGCGTTCTCGCGCGACGCGCCCAGCCCCAGCCCCTGCGCCCGTAGAGCCTCGATCTCCGAAAGAAAACCGAACGTGCGGGCGGGCGCGATGTCGGCGGCATAATCGCTGCCGATGGAGTCAAAGGCGGCGGCCAGCGTTCCAAGATAGGGATGCCGGGGGTACTCCAGCACGACCGCCGCCCGGAAGCGGTCCGAGGGCAGCGCGACCAGGGTGGAGCCGCCTTCGGAAACCGCGACCGGCTGCGCCAGGGTCAATGGGCGGACGGGATCGCAGGGTTGCACGCGCAGCCCGGCGGCTTCTAAAAGCGCGACGAACGGGGCGGCGCTGCCGTCGCCCGCCGGCATCTCCCCGCCCTCAGTCTCAATCACGGCATCGTCCACACCCAGACCCGCCAGGGCCGAGAGGACATGCTCGACCGTCTGCACTTCCACGCCGTTCAGTCCCAGTCGGGTGCAGCGGGACGTATCCGTGACGTTCGCCGCGCAGGCGGGAATCTCCTGCCCGCTTGCCCGGTCCCGGAAGGTCAGCCCCGCCCCTGATGAGGCGGGGTGGAAACAAACGGAAGCGTCGGCCCCGGAATGCAGGCCGACGCCGCGAAGGGTACTGCTCGGCTTCACCAGCGTGATGCGCGGGCGCTCGCTCACTCGGCCTGTCCCTTCGCCTTTAACTCTTGCTCCATGGCGGCCAGCCGCTCTTCCAAGCCCTTGATCTGCCTGTTCAGTTCCGGCAGCTTGCTGAACAGCGCCTGGGCGCGCATCTCATTGCCGTGCGGACGGCCATAAACGCCGGAAACGAAAGACCCCGCCGGCAGATCGCCGATGACGCCCGTCTTGGCGGCGACAATGGCGCCGTCGCCGATGGTGACGTGGTCCTTGATGCCGACCTGTCCGGCGAGGATGACGCCCGCCCCGATGTCCACGCTGCCCGAAACGCCGACCTGGGCGACGATCACGCAGTTCTTGCCCACCGTGACGTTGTGGCCGATATGAACCAGGTTGTCTATTTTCGTCCCGGCCCCGATGCGGGTCGAGCCGGTCCGGGCCTTATCAATGGTGACGTTCGCGCCGATCTCGACATCGTCCTCAATGATGACGCGGCCGATCTGGGGGATCTTGTAGTGCCGGTTCTCGATGAACATGTAGCCGAAGCCATCCGTGCCCAGCACGCTGCCGCTGTGGATGACGACGGCGTTGCCGATCTCGGTGTCGTCGTGCAGGACGACGTGCGGATAGATCACGCAGTTGTCGCCGACGGTGACGTTGTCGCCGAGGTAGACGAAGGGGTAGATGACGCAGTTTTCGCCCAAGCGCACGTTGTCGCCGATGACCGCCAGCGCGTGGACCGAAGCGTTGCGGCCCAGGGTGACGTTCTCGCCGAGGATGGCGGTCGGGTGGATTCCCTTGTAGACTTTCGGCTCGGGCGCGAAGATGCGCAGCACCTGCGCGAAGGCGAAGCGCGGGTTCTTGACGCGGATCAGCGGCTTGCCGCCCGAATGGTCGGCGAGATTGGGGCTGTTGGCAGGCGCGATCACCGCCGAGGCGCGCGAGCGCCCGGCGCTGGAAAGCAGCTTGTCGTTTTCCGCGAATGTGATGTCGCCATCCTGCGCGTCTTCAATGCTGGAGATGCCCCGGATGGCGATGGAGCCATCGCCTTCCACCGCCCCCTCGATCAGCGCAGCCAGTTGTCCCACCGTCGTTTGCATGCCTTCTCCTTTTCAGCGCCTTATCCCAGCCGGCTTATCCCAGCAGCTTATAGCCGCCAGACCCCCGCCCGCAGGGCCTGCGCCAGCGCCTGTGTCAGATCCCGATCCCCAGGCCGCGGCGGGCCGAACGTCACGTCCCAGTGATGCTGATCCGCCGCGTCCCGCGCGGCGGCCTGCGTGTCGTCGTAAAGGTGCCTAACCCAGCGCGCCCGCTGCGCGCGCAGATGCGTCTCGGCTTCCGTCAGACTGGCCCGCGAGAGCGCGGCCTGTGTCACGCCCGGTCCCTGGGGCAGTGTCTGCGCCCCGGCAGCGCCGGCGACGGGAACGCGGACGGACGTGGGCCGCGCCAGGGCTTCCAAAAGGGCGGCGCGCTGCCGCGCCAGCCGTGCCTGCTGGCCGGCAATGACACGCTCGTCATCCGCGCGCAGCCGGGCCGCCAGGACGTCCGCCTGCGTCTGGACGTAAGCGACGCGCGCCTCCCGGCGACGTCCGATCTCCGCCGCCTCCCGCGCCTGCGCCGCCTCCCGCGCCTGCAAATGCTCCGCGACCAGGGCCTGGAGGCGGGCGCGGTCCGCCTCCACCTTGGCCTGCAGCGCTGCGCGCTTCGGGGCGGGCGGCACGGACTGTTTCCAGCCGTTCAGCGTTTCAGTCAGCGTCTCGACGTTCGCCTGCAACAACTGCAACTCCAAATCCGGCTGGAGCACGGCCGTCTCCGTGGGAACGGGATACTGCTGCCGCGCTTCGCGCCGCCAGACAGCCCGCCGACTGCGGAGCTGATCCGCCCGCGCCATCTCGCGCCGGGACCGCAGCCCGTCCAGCAGCGACTGCTGCACGGCCGCCAGACGGCTCGCGATTTGGCCGGCATCGGCGGACGGCAGGGCCGCGCCGTCCCCGCCCGCGACGGGCGGCAGGGCGGGCAGCGTCGCGATCTTCTGGTCGGGCCGGTCGGCGGGCGGGAGCGACCGTGCCGCATTCTCCAGCCGCCGCAAGGCCGCATCATACCGGCTCACGCCGCTCCAGCCCGGATGCTCTCGCATCAGCGCGTCCAAGCTGACATACCCCCGGATGGGAGGCGGCGGCGCGGGCCGCGTGTGCGTCGCGCATCCCCCGCCCATCAGCGCCAGGGCCATCAGCGCGAGGCCCGCCGACGCCAGACCGAGGAGGACGCGCATCCGCTTACTTGTTGACTCGCTTAACCACGTCATCGGTGATGTCATTGGCCGTGTACACTGCGACGTCGGACGTAAAGACGACGGCCAGGCCCCTCTGCTGGGCGACGGCGGCGATGGCTTCCCTTAAGCTCTGAGTGAACTCGGTGCTATCCTTGTCGTTGAGCGATTTAAGCTGTGCCTGGTAGCTGTCGCTGATCTCCGCCAAAGCCGCCTTGCCCGTTTCATACTGGCTGGTCAGGCTTGCCAGCTTGGCCGTGTCGGCGGGCGTCGGAGCCTTGGACTGCTGCAAGTCGGCCAGTTCTTGAGCGGCTTTGGCGGCCTGTGCCTGGAGCACGGCGGTGCGTCCCCGGTCTATGTCGTTCGGGTTCGCTTTGCTGAGAAGACCGCCCAGTTCGGTCTGCTCGGCTTTGGTCAGCATGATGCTGGCCGCCTGCTGCGTGAAAGCGGTATTCAGACGATCCGCGAGCGCATGGAGCTCGGCGTCATATCTGGCCTTTTTGGAAGACTGCGCCTGGATCTTGGCAAGGTCCACACTGCCGAACAGAGGCATACCGGTGGGAGCGGCCTGCGCGGGCCGGGCGGTCACGGAGGACGCCAGCGTCAGCGCGGCGGCGCTGAGAATCATCAGATTGCGTAAGGTACGATGGAGTGTCATAGGTTCCTTCTGTTAAATATGTGTTAGAAATATAGTAGACCTCTTGCATAAGCCCCCCCGCCCTGCAAGCATTTGATGAACGGCGGGGCTAAAGAGTGCCCGCTGCCCGCCTGCGCGGGCGCAAGAACTCTCGTTTTCAGCCCTTACCCTCGGGGTTTCTGCACTTTCTAGCCCAGGGGTTCAGCCCTGGGAACAGAAGTGTCGGACTTATGCAAGAGGTCTAGTGTTAAACGCTTTATCAGCAACTGCATATTAGCCTCGGGTTTTAACCCGTGGCGACTGCTCAGAATGACTGCCCGATGCTGAACTGCGTCCGTCCGCCACGCGAGCCGGTCGTCGGGATCGCGTAGTCCAGGCGGATCGGGCCGATAGGTGTGACCAGCCGGATGCCGAACCCGTAGTCCGCCGAGAGCTGGAAGCCGGTGTGCTGGCGCAGGCCCGGCTGCTGATAGATGGAGTTCCAGGCGTCGCCGCCGTCGAACAGCAGCACGCCCTGGAAGTTGTTGTCCTTTTTGCTGAAGGGGACGCGCAGCTCGGCCTGGAAAAGCGCCAGGTTGCTGCCCCAGAACCGGTCCGTGTCGTACCCGCGCAGCGAGTCCGCCCCGCCCAGGAAGTACTGCTCGAAAAACGGGATGTTCTTGGCCGTGGCGCCGATCAGCAGGCGGGTCGCCAGGACGCGCTTGGGCTGGTTGAAGTTGCCGGCCTTGCGCGGCCCTTCCAGGCTGATGTAGCGCCGCAGGTCCAGCCCCAGCTTGCCGAAGTTCTCGCGCCCCGGCGCGAGCGGGCTGATCGCCTGATTGTTCGACGGGCGGATACGGGCGGTGACGACCTCATAGGAGAGGGAAGAAAGGCCGCCCGAGGCGGGCGCGATCTCGTTGTCGCGGTTGCTGAAGATCGCCCGCGCGCCCAGACCGGCGACTGTCCCGTTCTGGCGGATGAACTGATCCTGCGCCAGCACCGTGAAGTTGTCAGTGCTGACGTCCTCACCCCGGCCCGTCAGGCCGACCGTCAGGAAGTCGCTGACGGCGCGGTTGAGGCCCACAACGCCGCCGCGCCGCCGCTCCAGATAAGTGTTGTCATTGCCGACGGTGTTGCCGCCGCCCTGGAACTGGCCCGAGTTGAACCGGTAGACAGCCTTGTCGTAAACGTCCACGTCGAGCGACGTGTGCTTTTTGTCTAGATACGGCTCGAAGAAGCCGAGCTCCAGGCTGCTCTGGCTGTTGATGCCGCCGACCTCCCACTGGAGGCTGACGCGCTCGCCCAGGCCGCGAAAGTTGTTTTCCGCAAGCTCCGCCCGGCCCACCAGCTTGGAGCGCGAGGAGTAGCCGACGCCGACCGAGACTTGGCCGCTGCGCTTCTCGGCCACGGGGATCAAGATGTCCACCTTGCCCACGTCGGTGGAATTCTCGTCGAACGGCCCGACCTCGTCGAAAAGGCCGAGATTGTAGACGCGGGTCAGGTCCCGCTGGAGCTTGTGCTCGTCCAGGACGTCGCCGACCTGAGAGCGCAGCTCGCGGGTAACGACCTGGGTCTTGGTCCGCTTGTTGCCCTTGACCGTGAGCGAGTTGATGTGGGCTTCGACCAGGGGGAGGTTCAGGACGCCGGTCAAGGGGTCGAGGTTGATGTCGGAGCTGACGTCGAAGATGTAGCCCTGGCCCCGCACATAGCCGGTCTGATGGTTGAACAGACCGTCCAAGTCCCGCACCAGCGTGTTGGTATTTAGGACCTTGCCTTCCTGCGTCGTCATCTTCGATTTGAGCGTGGCGGCGGGGATCGTCGGCTCACCCGTCGGCGTGTTCGCCGTGAACCTGATCGTCTTGACGACCGGGTTCTCTTTGACCGTGAACGCGACATCCACGCCGCCGGCCGGGTCCGGCTCGGCGGCGATCCCGACATCGCCGTTGAAGTAGCCCATGGCTTTGACGGCGTCCCGCGCCGCGTCGGCCAGCCCGGCGCTGTAGGCGTCGCCGAGCCGCAGGCCCGCTGTCGAAATGACGGCGCGGATGGAGGCGCTGTTGATGTTGGCATTGCCCGTGACCGTGATGCGCGAGACCCGGCCCGTGAGCTGCGGCGCTCCGGGGGCCGTCCCCTCGCCTGTCGCCGCGCCCGGCAGGTTGAGGGGCGGCAGGTTCAGGGCGGGCGGAGCGGCGGCGGGCGGCGCGGCGGGCGTCGGGTTCCCCGGCGGCGGGGCGACCGGCGGGGTGGCGACCGGGGGCGTGACGATGGGCGGATTGGTGACCGGCGGCAGGTTCGGCGTGGGGGCGCCCGCGCCTCCGGGGGCGGGGCCGACCGCGCCTCCGGGGGCCGAGGTCACCGACCCGCCGGGCGTGGTGGTCCCCGCGTCCTGCGCCGAGGCGGGCAGCAGCGGGGACAGGCCCGTCAGAGCGAGGGAGGCAGACATGACAAGGGCGCAAGCTTTCCGTTTCACTTGCGCCCGATTTTTATCCCAAAGTACCAAACATTCGCTCCCTTGTGTGTTCGCTTCCGCGTTTTACGTCTTGCGTCATTTTACGTCTTGCGTCAAGTCTTTAAGTACGGCTCGACTTTCTGCCGCACCATCGTCCGCGCCCGGTTCAGGCGAGTCTTGACCGCTTCCAACGTCAAGCCGGTGACTTCGGCGATCTCGTTGTAGGACAGCCCATCCACATCCCGCAGCAGGAGGATGTCTTTGTAAGCGGGTTGGAGGCTGTCCACCGCCCGGTTGATCTGGGCCTGCAATTCTTTTTGTTCCAGCAGGGGCGCGGGGGAAGCGCTCCAGTCCGCGATCTCGCGCGTTTGGGCCGTTTCCTCGAAATCCGCCGCGTCGCCGATCATCCCGGCATCCAGAGACGGCCCTTCCATCTCGCGCTGTCGGCTGCGCTGCTTGAAGCGGTTCTTGCAGTGGTTCTCGGCGATTCGGTACAGCCAGGTCGTCACTTTGGCGTCGCCCCGGAACTGATCCCGCGCCTTGTGCGCCGAGAGGAACGTCTCCTGCGTCAGATCCTCCGCTTCCTCGTGGTTCCCGATGCGCTGATAAATCGAGTTGTAGATCTGCTTGCCGTAGCGCGCGTAGAGGGCGTTGAAGTCCTGAACCAGCGCCACATCGTCGGGCAGCGCAGCGGCTCCGTCACGCGACTCGCCGGAAGTCCATTCACTGTTTTTATTCCGGGCGCGCGGCACCAGGGCCATTGCGTCATTCCTTTGGACAAAGCTGAAAACGAAAGGTTTCACGTTTTTCTTATGCGACGGAAAAGGGGGCTAAGAGACTAGAGTTGTGGTGCAAATAAGCCTTTTGGCTCTGTAAGGCTCCCTGAGCGCATTATAGCTTCCTGAATGAAAATCTTGTCAATTTATCGTCACCAGGGGCCTCACAGCCGCTCCAAGCGGCAAGAAAAGCCATTCCTGAGTCAAGAGACTGAATAATTGCACCACAACTCTACTGTATAAAAACTCCAAACCGGCGGTTGAAACCGCAGCAACAGGAGCACAAAGCCCGCCTGCGCGGGCGAGGAATCTCTCTTAACCTGCGAAGGCAGGTTTCGTGCCTTTGTTGCCGCGACTTTAGTCGCCCGCTCTCCTTTTTATACAGTAGAGTTGTGGTGCAAATAAGCCTTTTGGCTCTGTAAGGCTCCCTGAGCGCATTATAGCTTCCTGAATGAAAATCTTGTCAATTTATCGTCACCAGGGGCCTCACAGCCGCTCCAAGCGGCAAGAAAAGCCATTCCTGAGTCAAGAGACTGAATAATTGCACCACAACTCTAGTCTCTAAGAAAAGGGCTACCAAAACCGGATCACGCCTTCCAGCGTGACCGTGTTGTTCTTCTGGTCGTCGGTCGCGACGCCGATCCGGTAGCGGTTCGTGATGTCGTACCCCAATTTCAGCGTGTACTGCGGCGGCAGCAGAGTCTGGTCGGTCGCGCCGCGCGATCCGAAGGAGCGTGAGAAGGTGACTTCCAGCTTGGGGCCGATCTGCTTGGTCACGGTCACGAACAGCGGCAGGTTCGGATCATAAGTGACGCCCACGTCTTCCAGGCCCAGCGCGCTCGCCACCGACTCGGTGATCGGCGTCAGCAGGGCGGGAATGGCGACGTTGGCGAGCGCGGTCTTGAACTGGTCCTCCAGGATATTCTGCCCGTTCGCCCCGCCGCCGGCCGCCGCCACGAGTGAGCCGGCGGGGACGAGGGCCGCCAGCATCTGTTCGCGCGACAGGCCGCCGGGGGACGACATCAGATCAATCGCCAGCTTGTCGGGCGAGTTCAGGAGGCCGTGGATGTGCGCCGTGATTGTGTACCGCTGCCCCCGCCCGCCAAGCGGGCCGTTAGAGCCGGAAGACAGTGCGCCCAGGGTAGGAGGCGCCTGGCCGATGCCGTTGCCCGCCACCGACCGATACTGTGCCAGCGTCGCTTGCGAGGGTGTGACCGTCGCCTGCGCCGTGATGTCCACATTGGTCTGAACAGTCGGCACGCCGTTCGCGTCGTCCACCGGATAATTGACCGACACGATGTTCGCGATGCCCTCCTGCGGCTTGACAATGACCAGCCGCGTCGAGGGCGGCAGGACAAACTGGCCGCGAGCGACGCGGAGGATTCCACGGAACTTCGGGGCGGTCAGGCTTCCTTGCAGCCTCATCCTGCCGCCGGCTTCCGCCTGCAAAAGCCCGCCCTGGACGCGCACAGTCTTCGTGCGCCCGCCGCCAAGCTGCAAAGTCACATCGAACTTCGGGTTGAAGGACGGCGGCCCGCCGGCGGCGCTCGCGTCGCCGGACGGACTTGGCAGCGTTCCGGTCGCGTTACTGACCACGATCGGCGCATCCGGCGGCGTCGTGATGGCCGGCGTCAAAAATGGCCCCGCGACCGTCAGTGCGCCGTTGATCGTCGCCTTCAAGGCGCTCCCGAAGCTTTTCGCCAGCACGTTCTGCTTGCTGTTCTCGTCCACCGTCAGGTCTTTGGCCGTCAGCTTCAGGTTCAGGCCGCCCGCCTCCGGCCCCGGAAGCGAGGCGGAGCCGGCCAGAGTGAAACCGCCCCGGCTGCTGGACTGGCCCGTGAACGACTGGATCGTCGCCTTGTTATCCGCCAGAACAACGATCCCGTTGATTTTGTTCACGGACGTGTCGAAAGTGGTCAGCCCGACGGAAGCGTTGGTGAGCGTCGCCAGGCCCGACAGCCCTCCGACACCGAAGTTGGCGGTGATCGCGAGCTGCCCGCCCGTCTTCTTCGGGTCTAGGAGGCCGGGCTTCTTGGGGTCGAGCGGGTCGGCGCCGAACCCGGCCAGGACGGCAAGGTCCTGCACCTTCAGGACGGCGTGCAGGTCCCGGTCCGGCAGCCGGACGGCGGCATCGCGACCGGCGGCCCCGAGGGTGGCGGCGGGGATCAGCGGCAGGCTGCCTGAGAGCGTCGCCACCAGCCGCCCGTTCTTGAACGCGGCCAGATCATTTACCGTCAGGACTTTGGGCGCGTCGGGCGTGGCCGAGGCCACCGTGATCGCGCCGCTGCGGATGCGGTCGAGGGCGTAGGCGGGCGCGTCCGTGCCGCCAGTCCCTTTCAGGGAGGGGCCTTTCAGGACAGAACCTTCGGGGTTGGACAGGCTGATCGAGCCGACCAGGTTGGGCGAGCGGGTCGGGCCGGAGGCGTTGACCGAAAGCGCGCTGATCTCGCGCGGCAGGGCGCGCAGGTAAGGGGCGGCGGCGGGGAAGGCGGTGCCGAGCAGGGCCAGCGGGATGTTCGACGCATCCAGGGAGGCGGACAGGTCGCCGTCGAGGTTGGCGGTCCCCGAAGCGTTCAGGAAGGCGCGCGCGCTCACGGCGCGAAGCTGATGGACGGTGACGACCCGGTCGCGGTAATCCACATCCGCCGAAGCCGTTCCGATGGGAATGCCCGCCGCCAGCAGGCCCGTGGCGCGGGCCGTGACCGATCCCGAAGGCTGTGCCCCCGCCGTGTAGACAAGGCCAGCCGTCAGCCCGCCCACCTTCGTCTCTCCCACCGTCAGGGCCTTCGCGCTCAGGTCGGCCCGCGCCGTCAGCGCCGCCAGCGGCCCGTCCACCGTCACATGGGGCAGGGCGAACGTCCCGGAGAGCGGCTGCGGTAGGTTCGCAAGCTGCGCCAAAAACTTTCGCCCGGCGGGCGTCCGCGCAAACCGGCTGGTGCGGATCAGGGCGAAGACGTGCGACAAGCGCTCCGGCGCGGCCGTTGGAATGGCCGCCGAGAGGGCGATCGCGGCGGTCCGGTGCGGGCTTGCGGGCGTCGGCAGGGTCAGACGGAGGGCGTTGACATCGTACTCCACCTGCCCCCCCGCCTCGGCGGCGTAGTCCGCGGGGGCGGACACGACGAACCGCCACGGGCCGCCCGTCTGCGTGAGGACGCCGTCGTCATAGCGGCCCGCCAGGGCGAGCGGCGCGAACTTCTGCCTGTCCACGACCAGATCCGGCACGGAAAGGGAACTCAGGGCCACATGCGGCGCTTGCGGCGTCCCGAAAAATCGGCCCGCCAGGGCGACCGTGCCCGTCACGTCGGCAAACGGGTCCAAAAGCTGATGGAACCGGGTCAGGTCCAGCCCGGACGCCGCGAATGAGGCGCGCAGGACGCCGGTCGAGGTCCGCTCGCCGCCCGCCGTCAGCGTCGCCGCCCCTGACTTGACGACGCCGTTTGCCACGCGCAGGACGCCGCTGCCGTAGTGCAGATCGGCCGCGACCTGGTCCAGCCGGTAGTCGCCGACCGTGGCGTCCGTCACCTGCGCATGGCCCGAAACGACCGGCGATTTCAGCCGGCCGGTGATGCGGAAGTCGCCCGCCGCCGTCCCCGTGAGGTTCGGCAGGCTGGCCGCCAGCGTCCGCGCGGTCTTGGGCGAGGGGGCCGAGGCCGATTCGGCCAGGTGCAGGAAGTCCGCGACATCTCCTTCGGATAAGTTCACCTTCAGCGCCAGCAAGGGATTCGCCCCCGACAACTGCATCACCGCGCCGTCAAGCCGGGCTTCGGTCGGGAAGCGCCGCAGGGTCACGCCCTGAAGCCGCACGCCGTTTAAATTCCCTGTGAGGTTTCCGGTGATCAGGTCGGCGGCGTAGCGCCCGAAGCGCGGCTCGATCAGCCGCGCCGCGCCGACGAGCTGCGGGGCGCCGGCCGGGCCGATGACCTTGCCGTCAAAGGCGGCGCGGCCACTGAGCGCGGCCTGCGAGTACGGGCGGAGCAGGGCGGCGATGTCCAGACCCGCCGCGCGCACGTTCAAGTTCCAGCGCCCCGCCGGCCCGCCGGCGGGAACCGTCCCGCTGACCGCCGCCGCGCCGCCGGCGTTCCGCGCCACGAACCGCGTGAGCGTGAGGGACTGCCCCTGAGTCCAGGCCACCCGGCCCGCGAGGGACCGCAGCGTGGTTTGGCGCAGGCGGAGATTGGCCGCGCTGACGTCGGCGACGACGGACAGTGGACGGCCCTGGTTGTCCGCCAGGAACTGCACGTCGGCCAGCCCGCCCAGATTCAAGTTCTTGACCTTGACTGTCGGCGGCAGCCGCAGCTTGGCGAGGTCCACGCCGCGCACCGCCCCCGCCAGCAGGAGAACCGGCTTCACCCCCGTCATGTCCACCGCGCCGCGCAGGCTGGCCTGGCCCGTGCCGTTCAGCCGGAACGTCGCGGTGGGGATCGAAAGGACCTTGTTCGCGTAGGTCGCCTGCGCCGTGAGGTTGGTCGCCTGGTTCCCCAAGTAGACGACGGCGGGCAGCGTCGCGCCGACGGTGATCGTAGGGCTGCCCAGCGTCCCGGTCAAGCCGGCCTTCACCGGCCCCGGCGAGACCTTGAAGCCGGGGGGAAGCTTCAGGACCGGCAGGGCGGCCGCCAGCCGGACGGGGTCCAGCCGGGGCGACGAGGCCGAAACGGCGACCTGCGGGTGCTGGAAGTTGAACACGGTCCCGGCCACCGCCAGTGATTGCCCGGCCAGCGAGGCGCGGGCGTCCAGGGACAGGCCCGCGCCGGTAAAGGCCGTCGTCCCGTTGAGGTCCTCCAGCGGCAGGGCGAGCAGCTTTTTGTTCGACGCCAGGATCGTCACATGGCGGACGGCGATGTTGCCGGACAGGTCCAGCAGGCGTCCCGGCGGGGGAGTCACGCCCTCGTTCGCCAGGGCCACGTCGGCGTCGGCCCGGCCCCGGATGATGCGCGCCTGCGGGAAGGCTTTGAAGTAGTCCGTCCAGTACGCCGCGTCGGCATTGGTTGCGACGACATGCCCGCGATACCGGCCCGCGACCAGGCGGGAAACGTCCCCGTTCACGATCAAGCCGTCGAAGCGGTTTTCCGCCCGCGTTCCATGCCCGCGCACATCGAAGTAGACGTTGCGCGTGGAAAAGAAGTCAATCGTGCCTTCGACGGCGGCCAGCGTGTTCAGGGCAGGCCGCTTGCCCCGGTCGGGGGCGTTGAAGTCTCGGAAGCGCAAGGTCCCGTTGTGGACGAGGATTCGCCCGACGAACGGCTTGTTCGCTTGGGTGGTCTTGGGCTTGAAGAAATCGGAAAAGTTGAAGCGGCCGGGATAACGCTCGACCAGGAGCGTCGGCTGGTCCAGGGTGATGTCTCCCAGGGCGTGGGCGGCGTTGCCGCTGTCGAAAATCAGGGAATGGAGGTTGTAATCAATGGTCAGCCGCCGCGCGGCCAGCGTCGCCTCGCCGTGCCCCGCCGCGAACGTGGCCTTGTTGGCGATCGCGATATCCGTGAGGACGAGCGCGCCGCGACGGCTGAAATCCGCGCCGCCGATCCGCACCTCATGCCCCGTCTGCCGGGTCAACTCGGCCTCGGCGATGGGCACCAAATGGGCGCGCAGCAGGTGGTAGACGGAAGCAAAGTAGACGCCGGCAGAGACGGTCAGGCCGACCAGCGGGAGCGTCGCCAGCCCGCGCAGCGTCCACCGGGCGGCGGCGGGCAGTCGGGGGCGGCCTTTGGGCTGGCGTTGACTGTTCTGGCGTTGGCGTCGTTCGTTCATGCAGATTGGGGCGGCCCCGGAAGGCGCGATGACCAGAAGGGCGCGATGAATCGCGCCCCTACCGGCCCGCCTTCATTGCCAGGAACCGGTCGCTGAACTCCTTGGCATTGTAGGACGACCGGATGAAGGGGCCGCTGGCGACGAACATAAATCCCATCGCCTCGCCGATCTCTTTGTATTCAGCGAAGACGTCCGGGTGGACGTACTCCACCACGTCCAGGTAGTTTTTGCCCGGCTTCAGGTACTGGCCGATGGTCACCGCGTCCACGTCATAGGCTTTCAGGTCTTCCAAAAGCGCGACCACTTCCTCCTTCGTCTCGCCCAGACCGACCATCAGCCCGCTCTTGGTGTAGATGTCGGGGTCGGCGGCCTTGACGTACTGCAAGAGCTGGAGGGAGCGGGCGTAGCGGGCCTGCGGGCGCACCCGGCGGTACAGACGGGGGACGGTCTCGATGTTGTGGTTGTAAACGTGCGGCTTCGCGTCCACGACGGTCTGGATGTTGGCTTTGTTCCCCAGGAAGTCGGGTGTCAGCACCTCGATGATGGTATCGGGCAGCAGCCGCCGCAGCCAGCCGATCGTTTCGGCGAAGTGATGAGAGCCGCCGTCGGGCAGCTCGTCGCGGTTGACGCTGGTGACGACCGTGTGCTTCAGGCCGAGGAGGGCGGCGCTTTCGGCCACGCGGCGCGGCTCGTCGGCGTCCAGCGCCCCCCCCTTGCCGGTCTTGACCGCGCAGAAGCGGCAGGCGCGGGTGCAGGTATCGCCCAGGATCATAAACGTGGCCGTCTTTTTGGACCAGCACTCGCCCAGATTGGGGCAGCGCGCCTCCTCGCAGACCGTCACCAACCCCGCCCGGCGCATCAGCCCCTCGACTTCCTCGATCCCCTGCCGCTTCGGCAGCTTGATGGTCAGCCATTCGGGAATGCGCCGGTTGACGCCTCGCCCCCCGGACCCTAATGTTTGGGAAGGGAGACCAGGAGTGGCGGGACGAACGTCGAGTTGGATCAATTCAGCCATGAGTTTCCACTTTCTGACAGTTATTATAGCCCTTCGCGACTCGCAAAGTCAATGTGCCCCCCGCAACACCCCATCCTTGCTAGGTTGACAACGTGGGCTTCATCACTTATAATGGTTTCAATCGAAATCCATGACAAATCCCGGCCTTCGATGGTCGCGATAAGGAGGTCCGCGTTGTCAAAGTGTGTCCGTCGGGCGGGGCTGACGCTGGTGTCCGCCCTTCTGGCGATGGGGCTGCTGCTGGGAAGCGCCCGCGCGTCGTATGCAGACGGTGCGGGGGTGCGGCTGCCCGCGTTCACCACGCCCGTCTACGGAGTCCTCGCTTTTGTGCTTCTCGCCTCGCTCGTCGCCCTCGCCTATGGGTTCGTCCTGCGTGCGCAGGTGGTCCGGCTGTCGCCCGGCACGCCCGCCATGCAGGAGGTCGGCGCGGCGATCCGGTCCGGCGCGCTGGCCTACCTCGCCAAGCAGGTCAAGACGATGCTGCCGCTGGTGGCGATCCTGGCCGTCCTGCTCGTCGTGCTGTATTACGGCCAGTACGGCCTCCCCCTGGCCCTGAGCATCGCGGCGGCGTTTCTGGCGGGCGTCTCGCTCTCCTATACGGCCGGCTATGTCGGCATGGGCATGGCGGTCATCGGCAACCAGCGGACGGCTAACCAGGCGCTGACGACCTACAAAGGCGCTTTGGAAACGGCCTTCAAGAGCGGCGCGGTGGCGGGCATGATGACGGTCGGGCTGGGGCTGCTGGGCGCGACAATCATCTTTCTGCTGTTCAAGAGCGACGCCATGAAAGTGCTGATCGGGTTCGGGTTCGGCGGCAGCCTCGCCGCCCTGTTCATGCGCGTCGGCGGCGGCATCTTCACCAAGTCCGCCGATGTCGGCGCGGACCTGGTCGGCAAGGTGGAGCAGTCCATTCCCGAGGACGACCCGCGCAACGCGGCGACCATCGCGGACAACGTGGGGGACAACGTCGGCGACTGCGCGGGCATGGCCGCCGACGTGTTCGAGTCGTACCTGGTCACGCTCGTCGCCTCGCTGCTGCTGGGCGCGGCGGTCGGGGCGACGACCGGCAACCCTGCCTTCACCCTGCCCCTGATTTTGTTCCCGCTCGTGATTCACGGCATCGGCATCTTCTCCTCGGTCATCGGGATCGCCTCGCTGCGCGGCAAGGAAGACATCGCCCTGGACCCGCTGGTCCCGATTAACCGGGGCTTCTGGCTGACCGGGGCCATCGCGACGGTCTTGCTGGCGGGCGCGGCGTTTCTGCTGCCGGGCCTCAAAGATGGCATCACCGTGGACGGGCGGACCTATGGCCCGGTCTACTTCGTAGCCGCCACCGTCATCGGCGTCGTCCTGGCCCTGGTCATCGGCAAGCAGACCGAATACTTTACGGGATCGGACAAGCGGCCCGTCAACGAGGTCGCCCACGCCTCGCAGACCGGCCCCGCAACCCTGATCCTTTCCGGCTTCTCGCTCGGTCTGGAAAGCGCTGCCTGGAGCGTCGCCGTGATCGTCATGGCGCTGTTCAGCATCGTCCTTCTGTTCGGCGGCAGTGCGCTCCTGTCGGCTTATGGCATCGCGCTAGCGGGCCTGGGGCTGCTGACCACGACGGGCTACGTGCTGGCGATGGACACGTTCGGGCCGATCTCGGACAACGCGCAGGGCATCTTCGAGATGTCCGGCGCGGCCCGCGAGCAGCACGCGAACCGCAATGGGGCCGCGCCCAATGCCGTGTCAGGCGACAAGGTGGTCTCCAAGCTGGACTCGGCGGGCAACACGACCAAGGCGCTGACTAAAGGCTTCGCCATCGCGACCGCCGTCATCGCCGCCGTGGCCTTGTTCCAGGGCTTCGTGACGGATACCGGGCTGAAACCCGGCGACTTCAGCCTGCTGGAGCCGAAGGTCTTCATCGGGCTGCTGGTGGGCGGCGCGGCTCCCTTCCTGTTCTGCTCGTTCGCCATCAACGCCGTGTCGCGGGCGGCCTTTCAACTGGTGGAGGAAGTGCGGCGGCAGTTCCGCGAGATTCCCGGCATCATGGAAGGCACGGGCAAGCCGGACTACGCCCGCTGCGTCGAGATCGCCACGGCGGCGGCGCAGAAAGAATTGCTGGGGCCGGGCATCCTCGCCATCTGCCTGCCCATCCTGGTCGGCTTCGGCCTGGGCGCCCCCGCCCTGGGCGGGTATCTGGCCGGGGCCATCGTGACGGGGCAGCTCATGGCGGTCCTGCTGGCGAATTCCGGCGGCGCGTGGGACAACGCGAAGAAAAAGATCGAGGACGGCATGTTCGGCGGCAAGGGGACGGAGCAGCACAAGGCCAGCGTCATTGGCGATACGGTCGGGGACCCATTCAAGGACACGGCCGGCCCTGCCCTGAATCCGCTGATCAAAGTAATGAACTTGGTCGGCGTCCTGATCGCCGGCGTGGTCGTCAGCACGGCCGATAGCGGCCTCATCCGGGGCGTCGTCGTGGTGGTCATGGCCGCGCTGCTGGCGGGCGCGATCCTGTTCTCCAAGCGCGGCGGCCTAGCCGATATGGCGGACATCGAGGCCGACGGCGACGGGCCGGCGCAGGTGCAGGGGCGGAAGCAGAAGCAGACACTGCCGTAACAGCCGCACGGGGCCAATGTTGTGGGGGCGAACCTTGTGTTCGCCCCTTTTTGTTCGCCCAAAATTATTTTTGTGACACTTGACAAATTAATAACGGTGTGTCAGAATAACAACAACTTGAGGCGAATAGAGACATACTATGGGAACAACCGAACGGCGGGAGCGGGAAAAGCAGCGGCGGCGGGATGACATTTTAAGCACTTCCCGTACCGTCTTCTTTGACAAGGGATTCCGGGACACGACGATTGACGACATCGCGCGGGCGGCGGAGTTGTCGCGGGGCACGATCTACCTGTACTTTGAGAGCAAAGAAGAGATTTACGCCACCGTTCTCGAAGAAGGGCTGGACATCCTGTACCGGCTCATCACGGAAGCATATAGGCCCGAGGACGACCCGCTGACGAACCTGCTGGCGGGCCATGACGCCTTCATGCGGTTCCACGATGAGCACAAGCATCATTATAATGTGCTCATGCTGGACAAGATGCAGATCGAGGACGTGCTTCCCGCTGTCCTCAAAGACCGCATCAGCGCAAGGCTGGCACAGATGGCTGGCTGGATCGCCAAGATATTACAGGAAGGCGTAGACCGGAGTTTTTTCCGCCCGATGCCGGTCGAGGAGGTTGCTTACCTTCAAATGGGAATGATCATGGGATTTGCCCAAATACAGGACAAATGCTTTTCCGCAGGCCTCTTAGGTGACGCCAGGCATTGCCGCGAGACAATGCACAACCTGATCGCAATGGGCGTGATGACGCGCCAGAGGCCGGAGAGGTAATCTCTTTTTTTGCCGCTCAACATAACACATTGTCATTAAAATACACACCGTCAATTTACAGCACGACACGAAGCGGCCTCTGCGCCGGCACACGCACAAAACGTGCCGCTCATCAATAGGTCTGATGCTTACGGTGTAGGCTTTTGGCTTTGACAAGAGGAACTCACTACATGAAACACCCCAGGATACTCGTCACAGGCGCGACCGGCAAGACAGGAAGTGCTGTCGTCTTCCAACTGCGCGAGAAGGACTGGCCCGTCCGAGCCGTCGTGCCTTCGCGCGACGCGCGGAGCGAACGCCTTGACCGCCTTGGCGCGGAAGTCGTCATCGCTGATATGTTCGATCCCGGCCAACTAGCGGAAGCCATGCGCGGAACGGCACGTGCCTACTACTGCCCGCCGTTTCACCCCTACATGGTTCAGAGTGCGGCGACCTTTGCGGTTGCCGCACGGGAGACAGGGCTGGAAGCTATTGTCGGTCTCAGCCAATGGCTCGCAAGCCCTTCGCATCCATCTCTGCTGACGCGCCAGACCTGGCTCGCCGACCACTTGTTCTCCATGATCCCCAGTGTTATCCACACCGTCATTAAACGACAACGTGACAAGAAAAGGCATATACATGGCAGCCACGCTAGACCGCCGAAATCCCCACCGACAGCCGCCGGGCAAAGCGCCCCATCCTCTTCCAGACGCGCCGGGCAACGCCGCCGAAGGCATCCCGGACGCGCTACGCTGGCTGATTGTATTGGCCGCCATGACCGGGGCCGTCCTGGAGGTGCTGGACACGACCATCACGGCGACGGCCCTGCCGCAGATTCAGGGCAACATCGGTGCGACCCTATCCGAAGTCGGCTGGGTTAACACGGGGTACATCATCGCCAACGTCATCGTCCTGCCGATGGCCGGGTGGCTGGCGGGCCGCTTCGGGCGCGGCGGCTATTTTGCCGGTGCCATCGCCCTGTTCACCTTCGCCTCCCTGATGTGCGGGCTGTCGCATTCCCTGAACGCCCTGGTCTTCTGGCGCGTCGTGCAGGGCCTGGGCGGGGGCGGGCTGCTGGCGACGGGGCAGGTGATCCTGCTGGAAGCCTTCCCGCCCAAGCAGCAGGGGATCGCAACGGCCCTGTTCGGCGTCGGCGTCACGGTCGGCCCGCTGCTCGGCCCGGTACTGGGCGGCTGGCTGACCGAGAATCTCTCATGGCCCTGGATATTTTACATCAACCTGCCGTTCGGGATCGCCGCCGTCGTTTTGACCCGGCTGTTCGTCCCGGACGGGGTGGGGCAGGGCAAGGGGAGTGAAGCCGCGAAGACGCCCATAGACTTCTTCGGCATCGGGCTGCTGGCGGCGGGCATGGGGTCGCTTCAGGCCGTGCTGGAGCGCGGGCAGGAGGAAGACTGGTTCGACTCACGGTTCATCGTGAACTCGGCGCTGGTCGCCGCCCTCGCGCTGTCGGCGTTCGCCTGGTGGGAGCTGCGGGCCGCCCACCCCGTCCTGAACCTGCGCGTCCTCCGAAACCGGTCGCTCACGGCGGGCGCGCTGTTCGGGGCGGTGCTCGGCTTCGGCCTGTATGGTACGATCTTTCTGCTGCCCATCTACCAGCAGAACCTTTTGGGCTACAATGCCTATGCCAGCGGCTCCGTGCAGTTCAGGCCGGCCATCTTCGGGATGCTGTCGTTTATGACGGCGGGGATTCTGTCGCAGAAGGCGGACGCGCGCGCCCTGCTGGCTTTCGGCACCGTTTTGTTCATTCTGTGCCCCTGGGGCCTGTCGCACCTGACGACCCTGTCGGGCGACGGGGACGTCTTCCTGCCCCTGGCGGCGCGCGGGTTCTCGCTGGGCTTCCTGTTCATCCCGCTGACACTGGCGAGCCTGGGCAGCCTGCCCTCAGAAGACCGAGATACGGGATCGGGAGTCGTCAACTTCATGCGCCAGTTCGGCGGCAGCGTCGGCATCGCGACCCTGACTACGGTCCTGACCCGCCGGGCGGACTTCCACCGGGCCGCGCTGGTCTCGCACCTCAGTGACGGCAACCCGGCCGTCCGCGAGTGGTTGGCCGGGGCGCAGGCACAGATGGCGGCGCACGGCATGGGCGAGGCCGCTGCCCACGCGGGCGCGCTGGGGCAGCTCAACGCTGTGGTGCAGAAGCAGGCGACGATGCTCTCGTTCAACGACTGCTTTCTGGTCGTCGCCGTGGCATTTCTGCTCGCCCTGCCGCTGGTCTTCCTCTTCCAAAAGAGCGCGGGCGGCGCAGGGGCGGGCGCGGCCCACTAGGGAGAAATCATGCAAAAGACAGCCTTCGTGACCGGCGGGACCGGCTTCCTCGGCCTCAATCTTGTCCGTCTGCTCACCGAGCAGGGTTGGCAGGTCACGGCCCTGCACCGGCCTTCGTCCAACCTGACCTACCTGAAGCGCTTCCCGGTGACACTGGCGGCGGGAGAGATCGAGGAGGCCGCGTCGCTGGAGCGGGCGATGCCGGAAGGATTAGACGCCGTGTTCCATGTCGCAGGCGACGTCAGCTTTTGGTCGGGGCATCGGGCGCGGCAGCAAAGGACGAACGTGGAGGGGACGCGGAACATGGTGGGGGCGGCGCGGCGCAAGGGCGCGCAGCGGTTCGTCCACACCTCCACGATCGCCGTTTACGGGCCGCAGCCCGGCCCATTCGACGAAACCGCGCCGCATCTGGGAAAGTCCTCGTGGGCCGGCTACCTGCATTCCAAGGCGCTGGCCGAAGAAGAGGTGCAGAAAGCGGTTGCGGCAGGCCTGGACGCCGTCCTCCTCAACCCGGCCAACATCGTCGGACCGTATGACCTGGGCAACTGGTCGCGCCTGTTCCGGCTGGTGGCCGAAGACAAGCTGCCCGGCATCCCGCCGGGCCGCGCGCCCTTCTGCCACGTCGCCGAAGTGGCGAAGGCGCACCTCGCCGCCTTTGAGCGGGGCCGGATCGGCGAGAACTACATCCTCGGCGGGGTGGAGGCCGGCTATGTGGAGGCGTTCACCGTCGTCGGCAGGCTGCTGGACCATCCCGTTCCAAGCAAGCCGATCCCGGCCTTCGCGCTCCGTCTGGCGGGGCGTCTTTCAGAGTGGGGTTCGCGGGTAACGCACAAGGAGCCGGACCTGACGCCGGAGATGGCGGCGCTGCTATCCAGCAGCATCGCCTGCCGCAGCGACAAGGCCGCGCGGGAGCTAGGGTATCAAGCCGTCCCGCTCCAAACGATGTTCGAGGACTGCTATCGGTGGCTGGCGGCGGAGGGAATGATTGGGAAATAGCGACCGGCACTGGAAGTGCCGGTGTTGAGTGCGCCGGGGCTAGGCACCTAGCTCGGCCAGCTTGTCCAAATACACGCCAGCCGTCGCGAGGCATGGGCGTTGGCTCCCGTTTCTGCCCCTCAGTCTACCCGCCAGGCCGAAGGTTCGTCAACGCTGGTGGGTACACTGGAAAGGGCAAAGGAAATACCTACCATGTCGGAGCGTACCAAGACGATCTTAAAATTCTGCGCGCTCTTGGCAATTCCCCTGCTTGTGTTCTACGCGATGCTCTATCCGATCATCGGTGAGGTCAGGGAGAACGCTCACACGACTTCCTGCCGAGACAACCTCAGAAAACTCGGCACCGCCTTCATGCAGTATTCGCAAGAGAATGACGGGATGATGCCGAACATTGCTGACAGAACCGGCGCTAATACCTGGCGTGACGCAACGCTTCCTTATGTGAAGATCAGAGAGGTTTACCACTGCCCTAGTCGCAGAGATGATGTCGGCGCAGGTGGCTCCTCTCAAAATTATGCCGCCAACTACAGTGGGGACTATGGCAGGACGCAACCCGACCGGGGCAAAGGCGCTCTCGCCGGTTCCGGCTCAATTCCTCTCTCGCGCCAAGACTATTCTGACCCAAGCAAACTGATTCTGCTGCTGGAATCAGAAAACAACTCCCGCCCGGAGTTCAACATAGACGACTCCGCTCTGTTCGGCCCACAGACGCATACACTTTGGGCGGGGCATTTTAGGCGGCATGGCAACTTCTTGATGGCGGACGGGCATGTCAAATCGTGGGAGCCTTCCGCGACTTACCTGTATGACCCCAAGAACCACTCGCTGCTTAACCTCTGGTATCGCAACAGCGACACGCGCCTTTCGGCGAACCGCGCGGCGGTTCTGAAGGATGCAAAGACGCGGTTCAAGTAGCAGGGACGAAGTCAAAGGGTTATGATGCAATTATTGCCGTAAAGCGGTAACCAGACTTACAAGACGCCCCCTTGCATAAACCATGTTAAACAGGCGGTTGAAGGGGGTGGGGGCGGAAAATCACCGGACTTTTTTCGGAAGACGGGGCGGGCGGCGTTAGTGCGAGGCGGCGTCGGCCTTGTGGCGCTTCCAGGCTTCCATTTCCTCTCGGTCCTTCTGTGCCTCCATCCAGGCCAGGGCATCTGCCAGCATGGCGATGGGTTCGCCCGCGTCCCAGATCGTCAGGTCTTCGGGGTGGCGGGCCAGCCATTCACCGGCCAGCGTCTGCGCCTCTTGCACGGCTTCAATCGTGCCTTCGTCCATTGCCCGAACCAGAGCGGCCAGGATTGGCTCGCGCTCGGCCTGGATTTCAGGCGGGAACTCCAGCTGCCACCGGCTCCCCGGCCCCTCGCTCACCGTCTTCTCGCTCATAGGTTTCTCCTTGTTCTCCTACCGAAGAATGCCGCTGGCGGCGGCATAGACGCGCTTAAAGTGGTCGAAGTCAGCAGCCTGGCGGCCCCATGCGAAGACAAACGCCGGACGGTCCGGCAGGGGCGTCCGCAGCATCCCTTCCAGGAAGTCGCGAATGGGGACTTCAGGCCGCTCGGCGGCGATTTGGGCCAGAGCCTCCAGTGCATGGTTGTAGGGCCAAGTTGCTTCCAGTGCGGCAAACCCGCTTTCCGGCACATCCAGCGCTAGCCGGGCGAACAGACGGGGGCGGTAGAGACGCTGTAAGCTTTCCACAACGGCCTCCTCCCAGAGACGCATCTGTTGGTATCTCGGCTCCGTTAGGCCGACCGAGACGGAGTGCAACCCTTCATGTAGCAATGTCCGCCAGCGCTGGTCGTCCTGCAAGACGCTTCCCATCACTGTGATGCCGCAGATCCACTCCTTCTTGGCGAGATACGAGACGCGGGAAAGCATCTGCGCCGTCTGCGCCTCGCCCGTGCCGTCCTCCAAGATTAGCAGGCCGCCGTTCCAGCGCGACGGCAGGCCGGTGACCTCTTCCACGAAGGCGATGATCTGCCGCACTTCCTCGATGATGGTGCGCCCCGCGCCCGCCCCGCCCGAAACGTCTTCCGCCGCCATGCCGGGTCCCTCCTGGATGATGCCTAGCCTCATTATGACAGGGAGGGGCGCGAAAGGCAAGAGGAGCAGAAGGGGTCTTGAACAGCCCCGCCCCCGGCCAAAGGAAGGCGACTTCGCTCATGTGGCCCGTGACCCCCGGAACGCATAGGCATAGTGCGACAGGAACCAGAGGCTGTCCGCCTGCCCCGTCACCTGATAGACTTCTCCGGCGTCGTAGTCGGATGGGACATCGGCCCAGCCATAGACCCACCTGTTGCCCAGTGCCAGGGGGAGGTACTCTTCGCTCTCCCCGCCGACCTGATAGGCCCGCAGTTGAATGGCGGCCTCGACGCCGTCGCCGCGTCGGACATGGACTTGGACCAGGCCGACGCTGGGGGCGTACCAGGCGCGGATGGCCCCGCAGAGTTCCCGCCGGTTGAGCGCGTGGGACGCCTCGGGCGCGTCATCGGGATCGCCCCCCGCTGCCGTCACCTGCTCTGTCAGCAAACAGCCCGCGAACGTCCCGGCGGGCACGGTGACAGGCTCCGAGTCGCTCAGGACGGTGAGGGTCGTGCGGAGGGGGCGGTCAGAGAATGAGAACGTGTCGCCCGCCCAGGCCCCGCCGATGGGTACGCCCGCGTCCAGGAACGCGCCCAGGCGGGAGAGCTGCCAGAAGACGCTCCCGACGTACAGGGCCTGGGGAACGGCGTCGTCCCGCTGTGTCACCATGAAGCCCGGCTGCCCGCGGAAGCGCACCGCGCCGGCTTTCATCTCCAAGACATCGCACACCGCGTGCCACAGGAGGAGGCGTGAAAGATCGGGTTCGCCGACTTCCGCCGGCAAGTCCCGCAGCGCGCGGCAGACGGCGATCCAGTCGAGGCAGTCAGCCTGCTCGAACAGCGCCTGGGCTTGCTCCAGATGGCCCTGGGCGATGGCGTTCTCGTTCCGCCGGAGGGAATGCAGCGCGAGGGACAAGAGGCAGTGTCCTTGACCGGGAACGTCCCCCACCCTTCGCAGGAGGTCAAGCGCATCCCGATAATACTCCACGGATTTTTCGGGAGTGCCGCTCGCGCAGCCGTCACCGAGCCGCCGCAGGATGTCCGCCTGGGTCTGTGGATCGTCCATCCGCCCGACCAGCGCCAGCGCCTGTTCCAGCAGACTGTCGGCCTCTGCGGCACTCCGGGTGTAGCGGATCGCCCGTTCTTTCTGGAGGAGGGCAGTCACCGTGGCCCGTGTCCGCTCCGCCCCGGTCGGGAACGTCGTGATGGCCGTCAGCGCCTCGTCGTAGTGGCGGACGGCGTCGCCCCGCTGATACGCCCTGAGCGCGTCGTCGCCGCGCCGCATCGCCTCCTCCACCACCCGCCGCGTCCAATCGGCGTCCGGCCTGCCTCCGTTGAGTTCTTCTGATACCATGTCCCGCATCTCCTCGCGTAGTTGGCGTTTGGCGTGCTGGAGGCGGCTGCGGACGGTGCCGACGGGGATGCCCAGGAAGCGGGACGCCTCCTCATGGGAGTAGCCTTCCAGGTGACAGAGGACCACGGCCAGCCGGGTCCGCTCTGGAAGGCGCCCAAGCGCCTCCTGGACGGCCAGCTGTGTCGTCAGCCGGTCCACCCCGCCGTCCGCCGGCTGTGCCTGGAGGCCGCCCTCGTTCCCAAGCGGCGCCGGCCTGCCGCAGCGGCGGCGGTGATCGGCGCAGCCGTTCAGGGTCAGCCTCCGCAGCCAGGGCGCGAACCTATCCGGCTCGCGCAGTTGGCCCAGACGCCCGTATGCCTGCACGAAGGCTTCCTGTGCGGCGTCCTGGGCGTCTTCGCGGCTGCCCAGGCAGTGGAAGGCGAGGCCGTACACGCTGTTGCGGTAGCGCTCCACCAGTTCGGCGAATGCCCGCCGATTGCCGCACCTCGTCCGGCGCACCAGTTCCGCGTCGCTTGTTTCCAAACCTGTCTCCTTGATCGCACGCTCTACTCTAATAGACGCAGGGGCAGCGGGAATTTGACCACGCGAGTCCCGCAGTTCAAGCAGCGGGGGTGACGCTCGCGGGTTACATTGCAATCATCGCCGTAAAGTGGTAGGATATGGGTGTCTGCTCCTTCACCCCGAACATGGAAGAACCCGTCATGGACCTACAAACCGCCACCTCAGCCCCGCCTACGAGCCATCCTCCGCCGCAGTCGCCGCCACCCCGCCGCTCGGTCACGCCGCGCGCCGTGCTGCTGGGCGTCCTGCTGCTGCCGGTCAATGCCTATTGGGTCGTCTGCATGGAGATCATCCGGTACTCGGCCCACCCGACCACCCTCTCGCTGTTCTTCAACTGCGTCTTCTTGCTGGTCGTGCTGACGCTTCTGAACAGCCTCGTGGCACGCACCTTCCCCCCATTTGCGCTCTGTCAGGGGGAACTCTTGCTGATTTACGCCATGCTGGGGATCGGCACGGCGATGTGCGGGCACGACCTGCTGCAAATCCTGCCGCCGATGATCGCATGGCCGGTCTACAAGTCATCCACAGCGAACCACTGGGACCAGCTTTTTGCCGGGGCCTATCCGAAGTGGCTGACGCTGACCGACTACGGGGCGGCGCGGGACTTTTTTGTCGGCAACTCGACGCTTTATACGGCCTCCCACCTGCGGGCCTGGGCCGTGCCCGCCCTGACCTGGTGCGCGTTTCTGCTGACCCTGCTCTTCGTGCTGCAATGCGTCAATGCCATTCTGCGGAAGCACTGGACGGACGCCGAGCGGCTGACTTACCCGCTGGTCCGGCTGCCACTGGAGATCACCGCCCAAGCGCCCGGCGGGCCGGGCGGGACGCCGCTGACGCGCCAGAAGCTGTTCTGGGGCGGGTTCGTTCTGGCCGCGCTCGTGGACACGGTCAATGCCCTCAACTATTACTATCCCGCCATCCCGTCCATTCTGACGCCGGGGAATGGGCAGAGCTTTCTGGACCTGCACCAGTTCGTCACGAGCCGCCCCTGGACCGCCATCGGCTGGACGCCGCTGTCGTTTTACCCGTTCGTCATCGGGCTGGGGATGCTGATGCCGATGGACTTTCTGTTTTCGATCTGGTTCTTTTACCTGTTCTGGAAGCTGCAATCGGTGGTCGTGGTCGGCTTCGCACTGGACGCCGACCCCCGGATGCCCTACGCCAACTACCAGTCGGGCGGGGCGTATTTTTTGTTCTGCGTGTCCAGCGTCTGGCTGGCGCGCGGGTATCTGAAACAGGCGGTGCGGCGCGCGCTCGGCCTGCCGAGCACCGTGGACGACCGCGACGAGCCGCTGCGCTACCGGACGGCGTTTGGGGGCATCGTCGGCGGCTTGCTGCTGCTGATCGGCTTCTCGGTGTCTTTGGGGCTGGCCTGGTGGCTGGCGATCCTGTTCTTTCTGATCTATTTGGCCCTCGCGCTAGCAATCACGCGGATGCGGGCCGAGCTAGGGACGCCGATCCACGACCTGCACAACACGGGGCCGGACGTGCTGCTGCCCGACCTCTTGGGGTCGCGCAGCCTCAGCCATCAGGACCTGGGCGTTTTCAGCCTGTTTTTCTTCTTCAACCGCGCTTATCGGTGCCAGCCGATGCCGATCCAATTGGAAGCCTTCAAGATGGCCGCCGTCACGGGTTGCCGGGACGAGATGGGAAGGGAAATGCGGGGCTGGTTCTGGGCGCTGCTGCTGGCGGGGGGCTTGGGCGCGCTGTGCGCGTTCTGGGCCATGCTCCACCTGACCTACCAGTTCGGGGCCTTGGGCAAGGCGGACCAGACGGCGATGCTGGCCTACGGCACCGAGTCCTGGAACCGGCTGACGGGCTGGCTCCAGCAGCCCAAGCCGGCCAATGGGTCAGTTGGGGGCGCGCTGGCCGTCGGCTTCCTGTTCGCGGCGTTCTTGCAGGCCATGCGGGTCCGCTTCTTCTGGTGGCCGTTCCACCCGCTGGCCTACGCCGTGTCGTCGTCGTTCGAGATCAACCTGGTCTGGATGCCGCTGCTGATCGCCTGGGTGGTCAAAGCCCTGATGCTGCGCTACGGCGGCGTACGGACCTTCCAGTCCTCCCTGCCCTTCTTCTACGGCCTGATCCTGGGCCAGTTCGTCGAGGGCAGTTTCCTCAACATCTGGGGCATCGTCACCGGTACGCCCACCTACCAATTCTGGCAGTAACGCCACGACATGAGGGGGTACAACACACGAAACCCGCCCGGTGCGTTCGCACCGAGCGGGTTCTTGGCCGGGGGCCTCAATGGGTCGCGGGAGCATGAGTCGCCTGGGGATGGGCAATCTGAGGCGGCAAGGGGGCCAGGAACTGATCACGCAGGAGCGCTACTTTGTCCTGATGCTCGTCCGCCCACTTCTTGCAGAACGAGATGTACTCATCTTCCTTCGCGTGGAAGATCACTGACCCTGGACAAAGCGGTGTGTCGGTGGCCATATACAACGCCGCCACGATGCTATAGCGGGCACCCGGATCAGGGTCGTCCAGATGCTCCAGCAGGAAGGGAATGGCAATCGGGTCAGCCGATTCGCGCAAGGAGTAAGCCGCTTCTTCCCTCACATTCGGGTTGCGGTCGTCCAGCACACCGACCAGCGCCCTCGTCGCGTCCGGGTTGCGGTACTCGCCCAAAATAAGAGCGACCATTCCCGCAGGCTCCCCCGGCTTGTACTGCTTGTCGGCGATCTTGGCAAGGGCCGGGATCACGTCCACATCCTGAAGGCGGCCCGCCGCAAGCACGGCCTGGTCACGGACATCGGCATCGCTGTCCGTCGTCAGCTTCAGGACAGCGGGGAGTATCTTCGCCCGGATGAACGCCTCCAGGCTGGAGGAGGGGCTGTCCGCCATCAAAGGCTCCCCCAGCGCTGTGCGGCGTGCGACTGCTCCCTTATCCACCCAGACGCCGGCTTTGGCGTAGAGGAGAACGCCAGTGCTCCCGATCCGGTCCAGGCATTCCAACTTCACCGGCTTGCTGCCGGAGCCGAGGGCATCCGCCAGAACCAGGAGCACCGCGCGCAGGGGCGAGGTTGTTGCTGGCATGAGGCCGATCTTGGCGTCGCCGATGGTTATCTTGGATTTACCATACGAGCTTGGCTGCGACAGAGTGAAGCTCGCCTCGTCGCTTGTAGTTTTCAGAAAGAGGATGTCTGTCTCGCCCGCCGCCAGTTCGGTGAAGGGCGTCGGGTTTAAACCCTTAGGCACGTTCTTGTAAAAGGCCACGGTGATTGGCTTCGGGCTGATTTTGCCTTTCAGCACACTCTGCACGGCGACCTCGGCAACCGCATTTCTGGCATCAATCGGAGCAGGCAGATTAGTCATGCTGTCTCTGCCGCCTAAATCCACTTGAGCAGGGCCTAAGTCCTCTATTCGTGTGACCCGCCCAACGCAGATTGCGTCGGCGTTCTGGACGAGTACCGGCACCTCGGGATGACCATCGGGGTAAGCCATGGCAAAGCCTGGGCAGGACAGCAGGCCGCAGAGACAGAGCGCGAACAGCGCCAGATTTTTTACTCGGTTTTTCATGTGGATGCCTCCTTAGAAGCCGTTCCCAACGACCCCGTAGGTTTTGTAGATCACATTTGAATACACTTGTACGGGACAACCGACCTTCCCGCCTGAATAGCCGCCTCCCTGGTCTGTGACATAATAACTGTGCGTGAAAGGACCAATCAGCTTGTCTCCGGCAGGATTCGTCGGCTGAGGATTTCCAGTGTACCAAAAGCTGTCCGTGCTGATTCCATTATCATCGAGAGGGCCACCTTGACTACCCGGTGCAGGTCCGTTACCATTTCCCGTAACGACCCAGCTCTCGTCCCAGTAGGCGGCATGCATACTGCTTCTCATGGGCTGGTTTAAGCCATCCGTTATTCTAAAAGTAAGAGTTTGCCCGTCGAACCCGTAAGCCTTGGACCCTGATGTATATGCTATTGGTCGGCCATTGGGGGGAACAACGGTGAAATGTACCGGGGCGTGTACGGTGATGGGGAACGGTGGGCTGGTGGCAGTGACGCCGTTGAGGCTGTAGGTGAGGGTTGCCGTCACATCGCCTACACTTGTGCTTCCAGCACCCGAACCGGCGTAGGTGACACTTGCAGAGGTTGAGGACCCGGTCAATTGGGCGCTGCCCGCCATAGACCAGGAGTAGGTCGTCCCAGCCGGCTGGCCGCTGGCGGCAGACAAGTGACCCCAATCGGTAGAGGTACTGGGGTCACAAAACCAATAGAGTTGTGGTGCAATTATTCAGTCTCTTGACTCAGGAATGGCTTTTCTTGCCGCTTGGAGCGGCTGTGAGGCCCCTGGTGACGATAAATTGACAAGATTTTCATTCAGGAAGCTATAATGCGCTCAGGGAGCCTTACAGAGCCAAAAGGCTTATTTGCACCACAACTCTAATATATGTTGCTGTCTCCCGATATGGGTCCGCCGATCGCATTGATTGTGACATCCTGCGGAGCAGTCCCCGTCCCCGTGATGGTGGCCGTCCCGCCTCGGATGTATTGAACTACATAGGAGACCTGACAGGACATACGCACAGTGTACGTTCCGGCGGAACTGTAGGCATGGCTGAAGGTCGTGGTGGCGGCATTGTATGGAGTGACGAGCTCGTAATTCTGCCACATATAGGTCGGGCCTGATATGACGTGCCAATAGAGGTCAGGATTGGGCGTTCCTGGTGTAGAGGTTGCCGTGAAGTTGGGGGCGGTGTTGATCGGCACAGTCACGGTGGAAACGCTGGTGGTGACGCTCACCCCGGTGACGGTCCCCTGGGCACGAGCAGAGGTTACTCCGGTGGAAGCGCAGAAAGCGCAGCACAGGAAGATGAACGCCACTGTTTGACCGAAGCGATGCGCGTTTGACGTAAATGCTGAGGCTAACATAGTCACCATCCATTCAGGAGAAGCGGAAGGCAGACACTGAGCGTGAGAAGGTCGGCACGGCAACCGAAAACCTGGATCGCGCTAATCGTGTTAGGTAACAAAAGCATTATATACAGGGTTTCGTGGGAAGTCAAGCATTTTCTGAAATTCGGCCTGTTAAGTTTTGTGGGGAAGAGCCGCCGTGCGGCGGGTACAATAGCGGCATGGCAACAGAGGAAATAAAGAGCCGGGACGAGGGCGGGGAGTTGGCGCGGGACGTGCGGCTGCTGGGGAATGCGCTGGGCGATGTGCTGCGCGAGCAGGGCGGGGAGGCGCTGCTCCAGACCGTGGAGCGCATCCGGGCGCTGACCAAAGAGGCGCGCAGTCAGCACGGGCAGGACGCGGCGGAGGCAGAACTGGACCGCTTGTTCGGCGCAATGGCGTTCGGGGAGGCGCTGCCGGTCCTGAAAGCCTTCACGACCTACTTCCAGCTTGTCAATCTGGCCGAGCAGAAGGAGATCGTCCGCGTCAACCGGCGGCGGGCGTATGAGGCGGGTGACCAGCCCCGGCCCGAGTCGGTGCGGGACGCCGTTCGGCATCTGCATTCCCAGGGCGTGACGGCGGACCAAATGCGTTCCCTCGTCGGCTCGCTCTCGATCCAGCTTGTCTTCACGGCCCACCCGACCGAGTCCAAGCGGCGCAGCGTGCAGGAGAAGCTGCACCGGCTTTCGGACTACCTGAGCGCGCTGGAACAGCCGCTGACGTCGCAAAGCGAGCAGGGGCGGCTCCAGTCCGACATCGCCGCCGAGACGGAGATTTTGTGGCAGACGGATGAAGTCCGGCAGCGCCGCCTGTCCGTGCTGGACGAGGCCCGGAACATCCTGTTTTATTTCGGCGAGACGCTTTTCCAGGTGACGCCGCGCCTGTATGCCGATCTGGAAAAAGCTCTGGCGCAGTGGTATCCCGGCGAAGACTTTCCTATCCCCGTCTTTCTGGAATACGGCTCGTGGGTCGGCGGCGACCGGGACGGCAATCCGACCATCACGCTCGCCCACACGGCCGAGGTATTGCGCCTGCACCGGGACCAGGTCTTGTCGCTCTACATCCCCGCCGTGCGGACTCTGAGCGACCGCCTGAGCCAGTCCCGGCACTACGTCCGCGTCTCGGAAGACTTGGAACGCTCATTAGCCGAAGACGCCGAGCGTCTGCCGCAGGTGGCGGCGGAAGCGGCGGGCCGCAGCCCGATGGAGCCGTACCGCCGCAAGTGCGAGTTCATCTGGGAGCGCCTGCGCCGCACGCAGAGCGGCAGGGAGGGCGGCTACGCGGCCGCCGCCGAGTTCATCGCCGACCTGGAAACGATTCGTCTGTCGCTGGAACGGAACAGCGGCCACTACGCCGCCCGGCGCGCGCTGGCCCCGCTGCTCTTTCAGGCCCGGTTGTTCGGCTTCCACCTGGCGCGGCTCGACATCCGTGAGCACAAAGACAAGTACCTCGGTGCGCTGGCCGCCGTTCTGGGCGACCAGGGCGTGGATTGGGCCGCGTTAAGCGAGACCGAAAAGATCGCCCTGCTGGAACGCGAAATCGGGGGCCGTCGCCCTCTCGTTCCCACGCAGCTCCACTTCGACGATGAGACGAACACGACGCTGGGCCTGTTCCGGCTGGTTTCGGACAAGATGGGGGCGCTGGGGCCGGACGCCTTCGGCTCGTTCATCCTCTCAATGGCGTCAGACGTTTCCGACGTGCTGGCCGTACTGCTGCTGGCGAAAGAAGCGCGTCTTGCCGATCTGCACGAAGACGGCGGCTGGTCGCGGGTGGATGTCGTGCCGCTTTTCGAGACCATCGAAGACCTGGAAAACGCGCCCGCCATCCTCGACACGCTGTTGTCCAACTCGCTCTACCGGCGCAACGTCACCCTGCGGGGGGAGGAGCAGGAGGTCATGGTCGGCTACTCGGACAGCAACAAGGACGGCGGCTACTTGTCCGCCAACTGGAAATTGTACGCCGCCCAAGCGCGCCTGACCGCCGTTGCCCAGCGTCACGGCGTCACGCTGCGCCTGTTCCACGGGCGCGGCGGGGCGGTCGGACGCGGCGGCGGCCCGGCGGGCAAGGCGATTCTAGCCCAGCCGCCGGGCAGCGTCCGGGGGCGTTTAAAGATCACCGAGCAGGGCGAGGTCATCGCGGCCCGCTACTTCGACCAGGAGATCGCTTACCGCAACCTGGAGCAGATCGTCCATGCCGTGCTGATGGCGAGCGCTGAAACCCCTCCTGCCCCCATTTCCGCCGATGGTGTGGGGGCGCGATTCATCGCGCCCTCCTCCGTGAGAGGCACAACAGGAGATGAGAGCGCGGAGGGAGATGAGGGCGCGGAGGGAGATGAGGGCGCGATGAATCGCGCCCCTACGCGGGAAGAATCGGAGCCGGCGTGGGCCGAAGTCATGGACGAAGCCTCGGACGCGGCCTTTCGCGCCTACCGTGCCCTGGTCTATGACGACCTCGGCTTCGTGCGCTTCTTCCAGGAGGCCACTCCCATCGGCGAGCTGGCCCAGCTCAACATCGGCTCGCGCCCGCCCAAGCGGACGGCCTCGGACCGCATCGAGGACCTGCGCGCGATCCCCTGGGTCTTCTCCTGGATGCAGTCCCGCTACACCCTGCCGGGCTGGTACGGCGTCGGGATCGCTCTGAGCGAGTACGCCGACCAATCGCCTGAGCATCTGATGCGCCTGCGGGAGATGTACCGGCGGTGGCCGTTCTTCACAACCATGCTGGACAACGCCCAGATGTCGCTCGCCAAAGCCGACATGGACATCGCCGCCCGCTACGCGCGTTTGGTCGGGGACCAGGCGATGGCCCAGCGCATCTACAACACCATCGCGGCGGAGTTTCGGCGGTCCGTCGAGATCATCTGCCGGATCACGGATCAAGAGGCGCTATTGGATAACCAGCCAGTCCTGCAAAAGTCCATTCGCCTGCGAAACCCCTATGTGGACCCGCTCTCCTACCTGCAAGTGGAGCTTCTGCGCCGCCTGCGCGCCCTCCCACCGGAGGGGGATTCGGAGGAGCTAAAGGCGCAGCGGCGCGATCTGCGGGCGGCCGTGCTGCTGTCTATCAATGGGGTGGCGGCGGGGGTGAAGAATACGGGGTAAGTGAAGCTTCCGCGAACGTCAGAGTTTCAGCCGCACTGCCACATGAACAGGCCGCGCGGCGAAATGGGGTCGGGGTGGACGAATAAATATCCCTTGCCGCCGGGGCCGAACTCAGTGGCCTCTACGTCAAAGCCGGAGCCGTAACGTTCAAACGTCGAGTCCGAAAAGTAGATTTGGCCCCGCAGGGCGGGATCAGGATCGGCAGGTTTTTGGACATCGTAAATCAGGCTCGGGTCCCAGCGGCTTGGGTCAAAGGGTGGCAAACCCTCCATTGAGCGTCGGACCGACACAACTACTCCAACAGCGTCTGCCGAGGGTATTGGATCGGGGAAGTGGTAGTACATACTCAATTGGGCTGCGAAACGGAAGGCTGAGTCCACGTTTTCAGGCTCTTGCACCCAACACGGTACACTCCCTAATCTTGCGCCATCTTCAATGCTGTCTTCCACGACTTGACGGGCCTCGTCACGTTCACCCCAAAAGCCGTCCGCCGTGTAGAACCAGGATTCCGACTCCGCTGTCACCAAGTCGTGCTTTTCTACCCACTCTGTCACTCGCATTTCTATCTCTTTGAAAGCTCCGGGGGCGGGCGGCTCGGTCAGGTCGCTGCCGAGTTCGTGAGCGTCAAGGAAGACGACGGCGTTCGCGCCGCCGTCGGCAGTAAATGTCTCGCAGTTAGTTTCGTTCGGGGCGCGGCCACATTGGAAGATCAACACTGCGCGGCCTTCCGCTCCCAAATCGAGCCGTTCCGCGCTGTGGAGGAATGTGGCGAGGTGCGTCTGCGGGTTGCCACACTCGCGGCAGAGCGGCCACTTGTCGGCGGGCAGGCCCCAGGGCAAGCCGCCGAACTTGTCGTTTAGCTGCGTCTGTGGGGGCAAAAGCGCGCCCAAGGCAAGCGTCGGCACGAAGTATCTCATCCCTTGCTCTCTTTCTGTCTCCCGTGCAGGATCGAGAGTAGGACGGCCTGCCCACCGTGATACGACTCGTGGGTCAGGACGTGGTGAAGGAGCCAGCGGCGGGTGAACTCGGCGTTCCCCCTGGGCCGGGCTTGGGCGGGGTCATCCCAGGTCGAGACGATCTGCCGAGTGCGGGCGCGTATCTCGTCGTGCTGGGCGAGAAACCAGGAGAGCGGCTGGGCAGGAGACCGGGGCCATGAAATGTCGTACTGCTGCGTTTCTTTGGACAGCAGCCGGGCCAGTTCTTCTTCGGAGCGGGCCTGACCGGCGCCCAGTTCATGGAGCCAGTAGGCTTCGACATCGGCGATGTGCAGGATCAGGGCGCCGATGCTGTGGCCGCCGGGGAAGGACTGCCACACGACAGCCTCCTCCGACACTTCCCCTAGCTCCTCGCGCCAATCATTCGTCGCGTCGTCCAGCATCGCCAGCAGCAGGCCGGTCTGCACGTCCAGGCCCGCCACCGGCACGACATCCACGCGCTCCGTCATCCCTGGTCCTCCTCGGCATCTACCAAACCCTCTTCCGTGCCGACCTGGTGAATGTAGACGGGGACGTAGCCCCACGTCCGGTAGAAGCGCAGGGCAAGCTCGGCTTCGTCGAAGTCCGAGTCCACGATGTTGCCCCCATACACGGCGACGTACTGGCCGTAGAACTGGTCAATCTGAACCTGGGGCATCTGGTTGAACGCGGTCACTTCCTTCCAGAAGGGCGCTTCTTCCAGCGTGGCACGACGGCGGGCCGTTTCCAGGTAAGCGTCAAGGGCACGAGCGCGGGACAAATCGGGAACGAGCGGATGGTTGTCATCGGCAGGTGACGACATGGGTACTTCCTCCGCCCCAGTATATCAAAGGCCCGCTTATGTGTCAAGCTTCCAGAAGCGGGCCTTTTCAACGCTTCCAGCGATCATCGTTCAGCATCATGTCCTGCGGATTGCCTTTGTGGCTCCAGTGAGGCATGATGAACGCGAGGCGGACTGTGCGCGCGCCGTTCGCTTCCGTCGTCAGCAAAAAACCATCCAGCCGCCAGCGGCCCACAGCAGCGCGGCTGTTTTTGCTTTCGGCGTTTAAGTCGCCGTCGCCTTTGTAGGCATCGCCCATGTTGGCGGTCGTCGCGCTGGTAAAGCTCTCTTCGGCAGTGGTAAATGTCCCATCGGCCCGCAGCACAAGATCACCCTTAGAGCCGGCGGCGACCATCGGCGCGCCGCCGCCGTTCATGCCGGCGGTGACTAGGCTGCTGCTCTTCCATACACCGAGCAGCGCCTGCCGTGTGGGCGGGGTGATAGGGAAGTAAGTGTCGTAAGCGCTGTCCTTGTCGTCGCTCGGCTTCTCGCGCCAGCCCTGCGGATATTTGTGCAGGGTCAATGACGTGCCGGGGAACGTCAGCCGGAGCGTCCCGCCGGTCTGCTTCCAATGCCCAACATCGCCGGCATCCAGGGTTCGGCGCAGCGTGGCGGCGTCGAAACGCTCCGTCGGCTTGTGCGGCACGTCGCGAAAGACGGTCCCGTCGGGATAGAGCAGAAGGAAGTTGAAGTTGGTGGTGTAGGAGGGGTAATAGGATACCGAATAGGAAACGAAAGCGCGCAGGCCGCCCGACGCCGGGGGCGGCAGCGGGCCTGCGGCGCGAACGGTGACAGGAGCGGCCCAAACGACCAGCAGCAGGAACACGATCAGCAGCACGATCAGCAGCAAGATACGGCGCTTCATGGCAAAACTCTCCAAAGCCGTTGCTCCTTCCCCTACAGCCCGTTCGCGAACGTCGTCGCCTCATCCTTATAAGTATTGAACGGATTCTTCAGTTCCAGGTGCAGGCGCTTATTGATGTAGATCAGGTCCCAGTCAATGACGTAGTCCCGCGAGTTGTTCGCCAGCAGCTTGTCAATGACGACCCCGCGCCCCTTGGCCCGCGTGTTCGTCGGCGGCGTCATGGTCGCCTCGAAGATGCGGCGGTCGGTCGTCGCCCGCTGGATCTGCCCGGCCTGCTCCAAGCCGTAATACAGGCTGGTTTCGGAATTGACGTTGTGGTACTCCAGGTCCAGCGAGTGCAGGATGTCGTCGCCCCACTTCACCGCGCCGTCCTCGGCCTCCATGAAATCCTCCATCATCTTGCGCTTGGCGACCCAGTCCAGCTTGTCGGCCAGCAGGTACGGGTCTTTTTCCAAGGCGTCCAAGCAGTGTTCCCACTCGCCCAGGACATAATCCGTCTGCTCGTCGCGGCCCGTGTAGCGCTCCTGCGCGGCCTCAAGATAGAGCCGCTGCAAATCCACGGCCTTGATGCTGTCGCCGCCCTTGCGCCGGACCATCCATTTCCAGGTCTGGTCGCGCGAGACGGTTTTCAAGGCTTCCAGCGGGTCGCGCAGCTCCACGTCTTGCAGCAGGACGCCGTCTTCGATCAAATCCAGGACGATGCTGGTCGTGCCGATCTTCATCAGGGTCGCATACTCGCTCATGTTGCACTCGCCAAACAATATGTGCAGGCGGTGCAGATTGGAGTAGTTGTAGTACGAGTCCCACTTGGGATTGATGATGGCGCGGTTGAAGCGGACGCGGGAGGAGATCGTCTTGACGATGTGATCGGCCCGCTGCGAGAGCTGGAAGTCAATCGTCGGGTCCACTTCGACGCCGTAGAAGTTGCCGACCCATTGGTAATCCACCTCATAGTCCGAGATGGTCATGATGTTGTTCTTCAGGCTCTTGTAGTTCAGCCGGTGTCCGCCGACGCGGCCCACGCCTGCGAAGATCTGGCGGGTGACAAGGAACGGCAGCAGGTAGGACAGGGCTTCCAGAAAGAAGCGGTCGTCAATGGCGACCAGGAAGTTCTCGTGGCAGCCGAACGTATGCCCGCCGAAGTGGTCCACGGAGTTGGAGTGGAACGAAACCTTGTCCTGCAAGCCCATCTCGCGCAGGAGCCGTTGCAGGATCACGCGCCCGGCCTTGTCGTAGGCCACGGCGTCGGCAAAGTCCGTGCATTCCGGCGTGGCGTATTCCATGTGTGAGCCGACGGCATCAATGTAGAGCCGCCCGCCCGACCGCAGGAACCCGCCGCAGCGGGCCGGCTCAAAGGCATAATCGCGCGCGTGCAGATCAATCAGGCCCAGCTTGTCCTTGTAAAAGGCGTGGTCCTTGACCTGCTCGACGATCATCTCCGCCGTGCCGACGGAGTCGTCGTTCACGAGGCAGCCGAATTCTGTTTCAATGCCGAAGATGCGTTTGTCCATAAGATGCTTTCCAGAAAAGCCCCCACCCCCAGCCCCTCCCCCGTGCCGGGAGAGGGGGGTCGGAAAAAGAGGTGGAAACGGGCGGATTGCTCCTCGTCCTGCTCCCCTCTCCCGCTTGCGAAGGCTTTATTGGGGTGGGGAGGGGCTGGGGGTGGGGATTCCCCTACCGATACCGCGAGATCGTCTCCGAAAGCTCCGCGTCTGAAAGCAGCCGGAAGCGGCTCTCGCGGGTCGTGTCGCGCTCCAAGACGCCCGCTTCCATCGTCCAACCTTTGCCCAGGTGCTCGGTGATGAACGACGACACATCCTGAACGCCCTCGCCGTCGGTCGAGTAATCGGCGTCGGCGCGGTCTTCGGCTTCCAGGTGCTTCATGCCGACGCCCCAGGCGTACACGGCGGCACGCAGGGCAGTGTCGAGGCCGGGGGTGCCGATCTCGGTCTCCGATTTCAGGTGCTCGCGCATCCGGTCTTCGGCGTAAGCCGTCCCGGCGACCACAGCCATGCCGGGCGTCGTCGAGAACTCGCCATCGTAGGATAGCATCATCAGATGATCCCGATCCGGCGTCTTGCCGAGTTCCGCGAAGATGGCCTTGATGACGATGGGCTGGGCAAACGGGTCGCCGTAGATGCGCTTGATGGCGGGCGAAATCTGAAACGAGACCAGGCGCTGGACGCTGACGTCGTCCGGGGAACGCTGAAAGCCTTCCTGGTGGGCGGCGTCAATCGCGCCGCGCCGGATCTGTTCCACATCGCTCTGGTTGCCGATGGCGCTGAACATCAGCTTGTCGTAGATCTCATAAACTTTGCGCTGCGTCTGCCGCGCGGACACGAGCAGGAGGCCGCCACCGTAGGTCAGCGCGACGACGGGGCTACCGTCTTTGAGGCGGTCTTCAATGTATTCGTTTCGCTGCTGGATACTCTCGTTCCAGTCGTAAGGGCTGTAGGAAGGCAAAATTTACTCCGAGCGTAAGAATAGGCGCCTGCGTCAGTGCTTTCGCTTTTGCAATGGCAGTAGCACACGGGGGACCGAATTGGGAACAGAGTGGTAGGGGTTGCCGCCGAACCAGACAATCCCGCCGGGGGCGGCGGGACTGCCCTGCCCGATGACCCGTCCCAAAACGTCCGTGTAAAGCCGCCTGCCGGGTAAGGTTAGGTCAAAGGCAGACACGACATGGGAATCAGGCATCTGTGTCATGTTCGGGACTCTCGCGATAGGCGCTCTCGGAGGCCCATATTCTGGCCGGAGATGCAACATTGGAGATCGTCCGGCCGGCGCGGGCTTCGCTTGGGAATGCGCCGGTTTGGGGCCAGCAGCCGCCGCTCCGCAAAGCGCCAGGGCAACAAGAGGGACACGCGATAGCAACCACTTGTTCGACATGACACAGTCCTTTCTAGGAACGCCCCAGCGCGGCCTTGATCTCGACGTCGGTGAAGTCGCGGATGCCGGCGGCGGTGATGTATTTGGCGGCGGGCAGGAACTTGGCCGAGCCGCCCGTGGCCGTGTCGAGGTCGGCGGCGATGTCGAGCAGGGTCAGCGTTTCGCGCAGGGCCGTGTCGCGGTCCATCTCGCGGAAGGGGCCTTTGGTCTTCAGAATGTACTCGAACGCGCCCTTGATCGGGGCCGAGCCGCTGCCCGCCGCGCCGTATTCCGCCGTCTCGAACTGGCCGCCCAGCACGTCGTAAAAGTAGATACGCCCCTGGTTCGTGTCCCGGTCGAACGTGGACAGGACGGGGATGAACGCGCCGATGCCTTGCAGGGCGGCGGGGACGTTGTTGGCGATGACGCGCTGGAGCTCCATCAGCTTGCCTTCTTGAGACATGGGCTGAAGCTGGGATCGCTCGAAATACTTGAAGGCGTGGCGCAGGTAGCGGACGACTTCCACGCTTTTCGCGAACGACCCGGAAATGGAGATCAGGGTGTAGTCGTCCAGGGCCAGCACCTTCTCGGCCTGGTCGTACATGACCGTGTACCCCGCCGTCGCGCGGCGGTCGGCGACGTTGATCAGGCCGTCTTTGTACTTGACGGCGATGACGGTCGTGCCGTGCGTGTCCACATCCCGCGCGCCGGGGACGTTCGGAACGGGCGTGGGCATGGGCAGGCGGTCATGGTTTAAACTTTTTTCGGCGAACAGGTCGGCAAAGCCGCCCGTGCCTTCGTGGGAGAAACTCAGCATAAGGTTTACAACACAATCTGTAGGGGCGCGATTCATCGCGCCCTCAGAAGGCACGCCCCCAGAGGACGAGCGCCCGCCGAGCACGAAAAACGAGCACGGAAAGAAAGAAGGGCGCGATTCATCGCGCCCCTACACGACGATGCGGCCTTACTGGCCGCTGCGCTGGCGGTAGCGGCGGGCCTGGTCCGGGTCCACGCGCTTCATGCGCTTGAGCAGGTCGCTGCGGTCGGGCCGCTGCACGTCGGGCTTGCTGGGGCCGGACTCGTCGCCCTCCTTGCGGAGCGGGTCGGCGGGGCCGGCGGGCCGCGTGGCGCGGTCTTCATCGGTCATGGGCATTGTTCGTTCCTCCCTCAATGGTCGTGTTGATGGCATCAGGCGGATTCGACGGCAGGGGCCGGGAATCCTTTAGGCAGCGCTATTTTCCACGTTCGCGGAAATGGCGTATCAAATCTTCCAGCGTGCCGCCGGCGCGCAGGTCCGTCATGGCCTGCGCCACGGCTTCGGGCGTCAGGTAGTCGTTCAGGTCCACCATCCAGGATTCGGTTTCATTCCGCAGGACGACCTTGTTCCAGCCGAGGACGCCGATGGAGTCGGCCAGATTGTCTACCAGGTGCCCCCGGATGGCGGCGCGGGTATTGGCGGGCGGCGCGGTCATGGCCGCGTCCACCGTGGCGTCGTCGGTCAGGCGCACCATCTCGCCGGCCTGCTCCAAGGCATAATACAGGCCCTCGTCGGGGTCCACGTTGCTGTAGGCCAGGTCGAAGGACGGCAGCGTCTCGTCGTCCCAGCCGACGCCCTCGGACTCGACATAGTCTGCCAGCAGGCCGCGCTTGGCGACCCAGTCCAGCCGGTCCCCCAGCGAAAGCGGGTCGCTTTCGAGAGCGTCCAGCGTCCGCTCCCACTCGCGCAGGGTCCAGTCCGTGTCCGCCCCGCGCCCGGCCAGCTTTTCTTTGGCGGCGGCGAGGTAGACGCGCTGGATGTCCACGGCCCCGATGCTCCCCGTTTCGGCTTCGACCTGCCACTTGTAGGACTGGTCGCGCGCGATGGTCTTGATCGCCTCCGTCGGCTGTTTCAGCCGCACCCAGGGCTGCCAGCCCTGTTCCAGCAGCGATGTCACCAGATAGGTCGTCCCGATCTTCAGCGCCGTCGCGTACTCCGACATGTTGGCGTCGCCGCAGATGACGTGCAGCCGCCGCCAGTCGCGCGGGTCCGTGTGCGGCTCGTCGCGCGTGTTGACGAGGGGCCGCCGGTGGAGGGTATCCACCGAGGCTTCTTCGGTAAAGAAGTCCGCCCGCTGCGAGAGCTGATACAGCCCCGCGTCGCCGCGCGGTTCGATGCCCAGCTTGCCCGCGCCCGCGTAGATGATCCGGGTCGCGAAGAACGGCAACAGCCCGGACAGAAGCTGCGCGAAGGGCGTCTCGCGCGGAATCAGGTAGTTCTCATGCGTCCCGTAGGAGGACCCGTGAAAATCGGTGTTGTTCTTGAAGATGTGGACCTGCCCCACCCCCGGCTGCTCCGACCGCGTCCGCGCGGCGGCCAGCACGATCCGTTCCCCGGCCTTGTCGTGCGCCACGAGGTCCAGGAGCGAAGCGCATTCCGGCGTCGAGTACTCCGGGTGGCCGTGATCGTTGTACAGCCGCGCCCCGTTCACCAGCACCCGGTCCGCCCGCTCCTCTTCAACAGGAAGCGGCTTGTAATCGGGCGCGTCCAGCTTGGCGTCTTCGGGGTCGAAGTTCAGCTTGTCCACATGGAAGCCGCGCATGTCGTTGCGCGGGTCTTCGCCCTTGTAGTACCAGGGGCAGGCGACGCGGCCCGCATACGCCCGCACTACGGCGCGGGCCTCGGCGACCAGATCGCCCGCGCCCTTACCCTCAACGGCAATGCCGTACTCTGTTTCGGTGCCAAATAGCGGCAAAAAGATGTCTCCCGCGACCCGGCACTGGAAGTGCCGGGCGCTACTAGATCACGTTCCGGCGCGTCACCTGCGTCCCCTTCTTGGGGGTAATCGGGTTCAGGCGCACGACGTTGTCCGGCTCGTAGTCCAGGAGCTTGAGCCAGTCTTCCAGGTTGTCGGTCTTTGGGAAGATCTCGTTCTCCTTGAACTCGGCGCGAACGGCGCGCTCCATGTCGTCCATCGAGACGCCCTCTTTGGTGCTCTTGACATCAATGGAGCGCTTGATGGCGTAGTCCTTCGCCCGCTCGACCACAGACGTCAGCAGGGCGCCGGACACTAAATCCTTCCAGTAGAGGGTGTCTACGGAGCCGTTCTTCAGGTAGACTTCCAGAAACTCGGTCTCGTGCGTCTTCGCCCAGATCAGCTCGGTCGTCTTGTCAATCAAGAACTGCCGGGCCTTCTCCTCGCCCCCCTGCTCATCCACCGTCTTGTAGTCCAGCGGCAGGCCGGGGTGCAGGTAGATGCCCAGGATGTCGTTCGTGCTCTTCTTGTCCGGGCGGACGACCTTCACCTTGCGGTCAATGCGCTCCGGGCGCAGGATCGCCGGGTCAATGTAGTCCGGGCGGTTCGACGTCAGCATGACGACGACGTTTTCCAGCGACACCAGGCCGTCCATCTCGGCGCAGAACTGCGGCACAACGGTGTTGGAAATGTTCGTGAACCGGCCCGATGACCGCGTCCGCAGGATGCTCTCGGCCTCGTCAATGAAGATGAAGACGAGGTAGCCTTCTTTGGCCTTCTCGCGGGCCGTGGAGAAGATCTCGCGCACCTGCCGCTCGGACTCGCCCAGCCACATATTCAGGATTTTGGGGCCGTTGATGTACATGAAGTACTCTTTGACGTCCCGCTTGGTCCGGGCCTTGTATTCCTGGGTAATGTTGTAGGCGGTCGCCTTGCCGATCAGCGTCTTGCCGCAGCCGGGAGGGCCGTACAGCAGGATGCCTTTCAGGGGCCGCTTGCCGAAGCGCTCGTACAGCTCCGGGTAGAGCAGGGGCAGCTCGATGGCGTCCTTGATGACGCCGATGGCCTCCTGCTGGCCGCCGATCTTGTCCCACGGGATTTCGGTGACTTTGTCCAGGAAAAAGTCCTGGTTCTCTTTGGCCGCGAACGCTTCCAGGGCGACCCGGAAGTTCGGCTCCATGCGGACTTCCGTCCCCGCTTTGATAGTGGCGTCCTTCAGACCCTCGCCGCGCATGACGACGCGGGTGTTCAGGCCCTGCTGGTCGCCGCCGATCCGCAGGCGCCCGTCTTCCAAAGCTTCGCTGACCTTGACGACTTGGCCGTTCTGGGCGGGACCTAGATCGCCCACGACCGCATACGCCTCGTTGACCTTGACGCGCGTGCCAGCCTGGAGCGAGTCCAGCTCGATGTTCGGGTCCACGTTCGTATAGAAGTCGTTGTCGCCCATCGCGATGTTGGCCGTGCCGTCCTCGTTGGGGGACAGGAAGACGGCGACGCGGTTGGCGGGCGCAGTCAGCTTGTTGTACGCCTCGTCATATTTTGCAATCAGCTCCTGCGCCTCGGCGGACTGCTGCTCGTCCACTTCCAGTTGGTGCCGCAGCAGCAGCAGATACTGGTAGTTCGAGTCAATCGGGTCGGTGCTCTTTAATATCTCATCCAGCACGAAGATGGCCCGGACGGCCGTCTCCTGACTGCGCGGAATCGCTCCACCACCGTTATTGCTTTCGCGGCGACTCCCGCCGCGCTTGTCGTTTTTGTTGTCGTTACGTTCGTTGCGCTCGCTCGCCATGCGTTCTTTCCTCTCGTCTTTTGCTCGCTTCTTCCCCATACGGTAAATCTTGCTCTGAATCTTTGGCCTGCGCGTCTTTCGCTTGCTTGTTGTACCCACTTTGGCGCGGTTTGGTCGGCGCGGGCAGCTTCCAGTCGCCCGTCAGCAGCGCGACCATGCGCTCCGTGTTGCCCTTTTCAAAGGCATCCACCCACTGCGCGACGGTTTCCTGGGCGTCGGGGTCGGATGCAGCCAGATCCCGCACTTCGGCGGGGTCGCCGCCGGACGGATGCCGGGCCAGCGTCTGCCGGGCGCGGGCCAGGGCATTCTTGACGGCGGGCACCGTGGTTTCCAGGATGCGCGCCGTCTCTTCCGCGCTCCAGCCCAGCACGTCGCGCAGTACCAGGGCGGCCCGCTGGCGTGGCGGCAGGCTCTGCACCAGGGCGACAAAGCCCAGCCGGACGTTCTCGCGCTCCTGGCCGGCCTGGGCGGCGTCGGGCGACAGGTCCCGCAGGCCCGTCTCGCCGACGTCCTCCAGGGACTGCCAGACCGGCGGGCGGCGCTGGACATGGTTCAAGCACAGGTTGTGCGCGATCCGGTACAGCCAGGCCCGCAGGCTGGCGCGGCCCTCGAACGAGTCCAGGGCGCGGAAGGCGCGCAGAAACGCTTCCTGAACCATGTCTTCGGCCTCGGTCAGCGTGCCGGTCAACCGGTAGCAGTACGCGATCAGCTCGCGCCGGTAAGGCTCGGTCAGCTTGCCGAACGCCTTGCGGTCGCCCCGGCGGGCGCGCAGAAGCACGGCGGGCGCCTCATGGGTGGTCATATCGCGGACAGGCGGATCGGTCATCGTGGCCACGAAACAGTCTCCTGCCTCCATCGAAACGGGATAGCTTTGAAACGCCCCCGGCGGCGGGTTAAGTTCCCGCTATTGGGTTAGACCCCGATGTGGGCGCAAAAGAACCGGCATGGCGAAAAGATTTCTGCCGGCGATAAAAAAGAGCGAGAAGGTTTCCCCTCTCGCCCGCGGCGGCCCCGGCGGCGCTCATCGGGACGCCTTTTTGACAAGGTAAACGGACGCGCCGCCTCCCTCCGCGTCGCCCCGGCAGACCACCATCGCGTCCGTCAGGGTTTCCATCAGTGGAAGCCCCCGGCCGTTCGTGGTTTCCCAGGCGGCGGCAGGCATTTGGTAGGGCGGCGGGGGCGGGTTAAACCCCGGTCCACGGTCACACACATGGATGATAAGACGGCCCCCATAGCCCCACAAACTTAGGCAGACGTGCCGGTCGTCTTCGGGGACGGCTGCGGGGCGCGGCGCCCCATGCAGGACGGCATTTGCCAGAGCTTCCCCCAGCGCCAGGTCCAGCGTGAAGCAGTCTTCGTCCGTTAGTCCGGCGTCCGTACACGCCTGCATCGCCTGATGCCGCGCCTGCGGCACGGCCTTCGGGTCCGCCGGGAGCCAAAGTTCCAGCAGCGGCGGCGATTCCCAAGTTCCCATCGCATGTTCTCTTTCTCCGCGCCTGTTTTCAGCGGGTAGCAGCATTTTCGACCAATGTCCGACAATTACCCGCCCCGTTCCATTCATCAAACAGAGGAAGCCGGAGCGTCGGCGGTGAATTAGGGGGCTGAGACGGCTTGGGGGGAAACAAAATGCGATTGGGGACGCCGCGCGACCCGGCGCTGACGCTGGTGCTGATCCTGCTGACCTGCGGGATCTACTACCTTTACTTTATCTATGTCGTTTCCGAGGAAACGCAGGAGTTTCTGGGCGAGCGCGACCTGTCGCCGGGCGTCGAGGCGCTGCTTTCGGTCCTCACCTGCGGGCTTTATAACATCTATTGGGATTACAAGATCGGCAAGCGCGTCGCCGAGATGTGCGGCCGCGTGGGGCTGCCGGTCACCGACAACGCCGTCTTGTACCTGCTCCTGGACCTGGTCGGCTTCGGCGGCTTCGGCGGCCTGGGGCTGATCAACCCGATCTTGCAGCAGGACTCGCTCAACCGCATCTGGAAGGCTGCCATGACCGGGCCGCCGCCGGACCCCGGCGCCTGGCCCCCGCCGTCGAGCAATCCCTCCACCCCGCGCCAGCCGCGCCCCTCCCGCCCATGAACGATGCCGAACGATCACGGGCGCGCGCCAATGCCGGCGCGGTTTGGGCGACGCTGACCGCCATCTTGGCCGCCAGCCTCCTGCTGCCCCTGCCCGGACGCGGCGGGTCTATCGGCCACCTGCCATCCGTCTGCCCTTTTTACAACCTGACGGGCCTGCCCTGCCCCGGCTGCGGCCTGACACGCGCCTTTGTCTGCCTGGGGCATGGACAATGGCGCGAGTCGCTGCACTGGCACCCGCTGGGCTGGCTCGTCTACGGCGTCTGCCTGCTCTTTTGGCTCCGCAGCAGCCTGTTTCTATGGCGCGGCGTCCTGCTCTGGCCGCTGCCGCCCCGGACGCAGACGCGCCTGGGCTGGTGCGCCGCCGCCCTGATCCTGCTGACGGGCATCGCCCGCATCGGCTGGCTGACGGCGCACGGCCTGCGGTTCTAGGAGAAAAAATCCATGCCAAAGGCAGGGCGCACGCGCCGGTGCGCCCTGCTCTTCCTGGGCTCTCTCCTAATGCGGTTAGCCGGCCCAAGCGCCGGGAACAATGGGGGTATTATGAGACATAAGCAGGCACCGGCAGTATTTTTGGCCTTCTTCGGCCTCGCGGCAGCAGGCGGCGGCTGCTCACAGCAGACGCTCGACAGCGCCAAGCAGGACGCCCAGCATAATGCCACTGTCGTCAATCAACAGGCCCAGCAGGCGGAGCGGCAGGCCAGGCCGCAGATTGACAAGTTCAAGCTGCAATCACGGGTGACGACCGCCCTGACCGCCGCGAACCTGCCGACGACGATCCACGTCCGCGCCGATGCCGACGGGGTTTACCTGCGCGGCACGGTGGGCAGCGCCGGGGACAAGGCCCGCGCCGGGCAGATCGCCCGTGACACGCTTGGCCCGGACAAGAAGGTTCACAACCAACTTCAAGTGAGCGGCGAGTGAGGCTGATTTCGCCGTTTGAGGCGGCATTTCCTGCCGAATGCGGCCCCAATTTTGCCGCTATGCGGCAGGAGTGACAGCATGAAAGAAGCGACAAAGCTCCCAGCGGCCCCAATGAAGAGGCGCGATTTTCTCCTCCGAGTGTCCGGCGCCCTTTGGGTCACGGCGGCGGCGCTACGCTCTGCCGGCGTCCTTGCGGCGACGGGAAAACATCCGGCACAGGCCGGCGCGGACGCTTACGCGCGCTATGTGCGTACTTCCCGCGACTTTCAGCGTGTCAAGCAGGACAAATCCTGGAGCGAGAAGGCGTTCCCCGGCTGGCTTTACATGCCGTGGACCTACCAGTGGACCATCGGCTACACGGCAGAGTCCGGGCGCTGGAGCCGGGCGCACGGCTACAACGGCGCATTCCTCGACGGCAACGGCGGGACGCCGGACTCGCCGCCGGGCAAGCTGGCTTGGATCAATCGCTTCGGGCTGGGCTTCTACCTTGATCACACGGCAGGCAAACACGATCTGCACCTGTGGGACGGCGGCCGGCAGAAGCCGCACCTAGCCGAGCTGCACGGCAACGGCGTCCGGGCCGTCCCGGTCAACGCTGCGCTCAAGCAGAAGCTCTTCGGAAAGATACGGAACAACATTTCCCAGGTGAAGTCCTCGCCCTGCCGCGCCGCCTACGCGCTCGACGACGAGGTCTCCTGGGGGCACTTCGTCCACCCGACGATGTGGCGCGTCACCGACGACACCGACGCCTACCCGGCCTGGCTGGGCGAAGTCTACGGGGCGGGAGCGGCCCCGGCGCGCGACCGCTGGGTGACTTACGAGGACATCCGGCCCCACCTCGCGGCCTGGTCGGTGCGCGACTTCGATGCGAGTCCGCTCATGGACCAGTGGAGCTTCAACGACTCCTTCTGGTGCAGCTTCCTCGGCGATCTGGTGGAGTACGCCAACTCCCAAGACCCGGACACGCCCTGCGGCATCGTCGGCGGGCAGGCCCCGAACGCCTTCGGCGGCTACGACTACGCCAAGCTGATGCGCAAGCTCCAGTATATCGAGGCGTATAACCTCGGCTCCTCCCAGGCCATTATTCGCTCGTTCAACCCCCACGGCGCCGTTCCCGCCGTCACCAGCCAGTTCCACCAGTCCGCCGAGGACGACATCTGGCAGGTCTGGTACTACCTCGCCCACGGCAACCGGGGCCACATCGGCTGGGTCGAGAACTGGTTCGACGGGCCGACGCCCCGCCCCTGGCAGGACGTGGTCGCCCCGCACTACTTGGAAGCGGGCCAAAAGATCGGTCCGCTGATGCAGGGCGCGGAGTGGATTCACGATGGCGTGGCCCTGCTTTACAGCCATCCGTCCATCCAGCTCGGCTGGATTCTGGACGCCGAGGCGCACGGCGCGAGCTGGGTGAACCGGGACGGCGACCATCGGCTGGGCGCGTCGCACCTGGTCCGGCAGGCGTGGGAGAACATGCTGCGGGATGAGGGCCTGCAATACAATTTCCTGAGCTACGCCGGCGTTATCCAGGGCGGCATCCCGCCCGAATACCGTGTGCTGATCCTCCCCGCCTGCCTGTGCCTGTCGGACGCCGAGGCGTCGGCCATCGAGTCGTTCTGCCGCCGGGGCGGGACGGTAATCGCCGACTACCTGCCCGGCGTCTGGGACCAGCACGGGCGGGGCCGCGCGGCGGGGGGGGCGCTGGACCGGCTGTTCGGCGTCCGCCACGACCCGGCGATGACGCAGGCCGACGTGTTCGGCGGCAAGTGGTACGAGGTGGACCAGGACGCCAACTTCGGCTGGAAGACCTACACCGAGTTCCTGACCAATGGGAACACCTGCCTGCTCGACCCCAGCGGCTTCCACAAGGCGGTGCGGGCCATGCCCGTGGCGAGCGTGCGCCGCGTCGGGAGCGGGACCGCCGTCCTCCTGAACCTTTCGCCCCAGTGGTACAACGCCTACCGCGTGGCGGGGTACGAGGCCGCCAAGCATCGCGAAACCTTCCTGCGGCACGTCACGGCGGGCGGCGTCCACCCCTGGGTGGAGATCGAGGGCGCGGGCGAGGCCGCCTTCGGCCATGAAATCACCTACTTCCGCAGGCCGGACGGGCGGAAGGTCCTGTTCGTCTGCTTCAACCCGGAGACGGTCGGCACGGAAACGGGCGGCGGCAACGCCGCGAACCTCAAGACCGGTGCCGTCCCCATCACTTTGAAGTTCGCGAAGCCCCTCCAAAGCGTCCGCGATGAGCGCCGGGGCAGCGATCTGGGCAGCGGCGCGCGGTTCGCGTTCACCTGGCCCCGCAACGAGGCCATCGTCCTGTCTTTTGACTGATTCGGCGTGTGTGGAACGCCCAAAACCGGGACGTTTCGGGTACAATAGAACATCGGTTTGCGGCGGTCTTTGGAAAAGTCTGAAGGCTGCCGTTTTGCGTATGGGAGGGGCGAAATGGGACATATCATTGAAGCGAATGGGACGGGAGATTTGGTAATCTCCCCGGCTTTACTAAAAGAAACGCTTGGCGAAGCGCCTCCTCGCGCACGTTACCGTGTGGAATCAGGGGGTGCGACGCTCATCGTGCAGCCTGAACAAACAGAGCCGTCGGAGAAGCCGATCACCTTCGACGAGTGGGAACAGGGATGGAAACAGCTTCAGGAGCGGATGAGTGAAGTCTGGAATACTGACAAATCGGCGGCGGAGATCATTTCGGAGATGCGCCGCTAATGCTGACGGTAGACGCCAATGTCTTCATATCCGCCTCGACACCCACTGAAGTTTTTCATGCCGACAGTGACAACTTCTTGCTGCGCGCGGGACGTGGGGGAGTTCTGTTCTTCTGTCCGACGCTGGTTCTGCCTGAGATAGCATCCGGGATCATCAGGCCAACGGGCGATGTCGTGGCGACTCAGGAGGCTGTCAGGCGAGTCCAGACACTTCCGGGGCTTACGCTGGTAGATCTGACTGACCAACGCGCGCTGCGGGCGGCACGGGCCGTTTCCGATTATCGCTTGCGCGGGGCAGATGCGGTTTACATCGCCGTGGCGCAGGAACACGGCACAACTTTGATTACCTGGGACAAAGAGGTGTTGACACGGGGCGCGCAGGCCGTCCCGACGATGACGCCAACGGATTGGCTGGCGGCCAACCCTATATAGCAATCTACGGAGACGAGACACGGCATGGATTTCAAGGTTATCTCCAACTACAGGCCGTCGGGCGACCAGCCGGCGGCGATCAACAAGCTGGCCGAAGGGCTGCGGCGGGGCGATAAATATCAGACGCTGCTGGGAGCGACAGGCACGGGCAAGACATTCTCGGCGGCGAACGTGATCGAAAAGGTGCAGCGGCCTACGCTCGTCATCGCGCACAACAAGACGCTGGCGGCGCAGCTTTGCTCGGAGTTCCGGGACTTCTTCGGGGAAAACGCCGTCGAGTATTTCGTCTCATACTACGACTACTACCAGCCGGAAGCCTATATCCCATCCACGGACACGTTCATCGAGAAGGATTCGAGCATCAACGACGAGATAGACCGGCTGCGGCACTCGGCGACGCAGGCGGTGCTGGAGCGGCGGGACGTGGTGATCGTCGCCTCGGTCTCGTGCATCTACGGCCTGGGCGCCCCGGAAGAGTACGCGCGCATCATCTTGAAGTTCGAGCGCGGCAAGGAATACGACCGGGACGACATGCTGCGCCGACTCGTGGACATGCAGTTCACGCGCAACGACATCGCTCTGACCCGCTCGACGTTCCGCGTCCGGGGCGACGTTTTGGAGTTGCAGCCCGCCGACGAGGAGATCGTGGTGCGCGTCGAGTTCTTCGGCGATGAGGTGGAGAAGATCACCATCGTGGACCCGCTGACGGGCGAGGTGCAGGCGAGCAAGGACGAGATCACGGTCTTCCCCGCCTCGCACTTCGTTTCCAGCCCCGAGCGGCAGGAAAAAGCGATCATCGGCATCGAAGACGAGATGCACCAGCGGATCGCGCTGTTCCAGCAGCAGGGCAAGCTGCTGGAAGCCCAGCGGATCGAGCAGCGGACGCGCTTCGACCTCGAAATGATCCGCGAAGTCGGCTACTGCAACGGCATCGAGAACTACTCGCGCTGGTTTGACGGCCGCGCGCCCGGCACGGCCCCGCACACCCTGCTGGACTACTTCCCGAAAGACTACCTGCTTGTCATTGACGAGTCCCACCAGACCCTGCCCCAGCTCCGGGCCATGTACAACGGCGACAAGGCGCGCAAAGACACGCTGATCGAGTACGGCTTCCGCCTGCCCTCGGCGGGCGACAACCGTCCTCTCAAGTTCGAGGAGTTCCAGGAGCGGGTCGGCCAGTGCATCTTCGTCTCGGCCACACCCGCCGCTTTTGAGCGCGAGCACTCGGAGCAGATCGTCCAGCAGGTCATCCGCCCGACGGGCCTGATTGATCCCGAAATCATCATCAAGCCGACGCGCGGCCAGGTGGACGACCTGCTGAACGAGATCCGTGAGCGGACGGGCCGGGGCGAGCGCGTCCTGGTGACGACGCTCACCAAGAAGATGGCCGAGGACCTGACCGAGTACCTCTTGGACCTGAACATCAAGGTCAACTACCTGCACTCGGACGTCCACACGCTGGAACGGACCGAAATCCTGCGCGACCTGCGGCTGGGGATTTACGACGTCATCATCGGCATCAACCTGCTGCGCGAAGGTCTGGACCTGCCCGAAGTCTCGCTCGTCGCCATTCTGGACGCCGACAAAGAAGGCTTCCTGCGCTCGGAAACCTCGCTGATCCAGACCATCGGGCGGGCCGCGCGCAATGTCGGCGGCCAGGTCATCATGTACGCCGACCACATCACCGGCTCGATGGAGCGGGCGATGGGCGAGACCGACCGCCGCCGGACGATCCAGGAAGCGTACAACGTGGAGCACAACATCACGCCGTACACGGTCAACAAGGCCGTCCGCGAGGTCCTCGAGTCCAAAAAGATCGCCGAGCAGAAGTCGTACTACAACATCTCCCGCAACCGTAACCCCGAAACGCTGCCCCTGGACCAGCTCATGTCCGCCCTGGCCGACATCGAGAAGGAGATGAAGCAGGCCGCGCGGGCGCTGGAGTTCGAGCGCGCCGCCGAGCTGCGCGATGAACTCAGCCGCCTGAAAAAGCTGCTGCCGGCGGGGGCGAAGAAGTAGGGGCGCAGTGACTCGTGCCCCATGTGTGGCCGGCACTTTCAGGGAAAAGAATTGAGCTACCTGCTGTTTTTGGATGAAAGTGGACACGACCATAAAACCATGCCCTACGAAGTGCATGGCGGCATCGCTCTCCACGCTTCCCGCGTCTGGCCGTTTGTCCAGGGAATGCGCGCACTGGAACAGGAAGCCTTTGGGGTGCCTCTGCATGAGTACCAGGCGGAACTGAAAGGAGCGCACTTACTCGGCAAAAAGCGTTACCAATGGGCGGCTCAGGAAGAGATGCCTTTGCCGGACATTACCCGCCGGGAACAGGCACAAGCCTTTCTCAGAAAAGGGCTTGCCAAGCAGCCGCCTTCCCGCAGTGAGTTCACCGCCTATGGCCAAGCCTGCCTGAAAATGGCACACTCTATGATGACCCTCTTGCAGCGGCAGAACGCCATTCTTCTGGCAGTCGCCGTTCCGCGCGGCGTACAAAAGCCGCCGGAAAGCCACAACCCGGAAGATTTGCGCCGTGATTGGGTGTACTTAATGAACCGCTATTCTCTGTTTCTTCGAGAAAAACAGGAACAGGGCCTTCTAGTCATGGACCATATCGAGAACAGCGAAGACAGACGCTTCATGCAACGGCTCGAGCGCTATTTTAGTCTGACACAGAACGGACGGGGATACGCGCAGCACATCATTCCGACCCCGCTGTTCGTCCTGTCGGATATGACTTACGCCATTCAAGCCGCAGACCTGTGTATTTACTGCTTGAATTGGGGCTTTCGGTTGCCGGAGCGCGGCATGGACGCGCCCACGCGCCCAGAAATCACCCAGGACTTTGAAGCGGCCTTGTCTGCCTTGCAATGGCGCGGCGTCGTGGAAAAAGAAGGAAGGGAGTACCCCCGGTTCAGCGTGTGCTATCTTCCGCAGCTTTATGGGGAGACAGGCAAAAGAAAAGAAGGCAACGCCCCGTAATCCACTTTCGTGGAACCCGAAGCCGAGCCTCCGCTACTATTATGGCATAGAATCAAAAAAAGTAAACACTTTGCCAAGACTTAATTACGGCTCGCTCTCTCCCGTCCCTCGCCCTCCCAGTCTCGCACGGCGCAACCCGGAGACTTTGCCCCTGGACCAGCCCATGTCCGCCCTGGCCGACATCGAAAAGGAGATGAAGCAGGCCGCTCGTGCCCTGGAATTCGAGCGCGCCGCCGAGCTGCGCGATGAACTCAGCCGCCTGAAAAAGCTGCTGCCGGCGGGGGCGAAGAAGTAGGGGCGCGATTCATCTCGCCCGGCGTGTGGCCGACGCAGAAAGCCGACGCAGAAAGCCGACGCAGAAAGCCGACGCAGAAAGAAGTAACCGGCACTGGAAGTGCCGGCCTACTCTTTGTGAAAGTCGCTCCGCGACTGAGGAAGCGTCTGCGGTCAGTTCGTCTTCAACCGCGTAGCGGTTTTCACTTGGCAGTAGGCCGGCACTTCCAGTGCCGGTTGTGCTCTGAGGAGCACCCACCGTAGGGGCGCGATTCATCGCGCCCGTTCCTCAGTCGCGGAGCGACTTCCACTCACCAGTAGGCTGGCACTTCCAGTGCCGGTCACGCTTCATGCCCGCATTCCTTCTTCTTCGGGTATCATACGCCTATCTTTGGCTCATCAACCACCAGGAGACAGCGCATGTCCAGTCCTCTCAGCAACCTCCCGCTCATCCGCCCCGGCGTCCGTACCAAACGCATCTCGTCCTATGACCGCTCCGGCGGCAACGCCGATTCGATGCGTATCGAGGCGGGTCAAACGAAACCGCTGGCCGAGATCGCCGGGGCGGGCATCATCAAGCACATTTGGATCACCATCGCCTGCCCGGACCCGATGATCCGGCGCAATGCCGTCCTGCGCATGTTCTGGGACGGCGAGGCCGGCCCCTCCGTCGAGGCCCCACTCGGCGACTTCTTTGGGCAGGGCTGGGGCGAAAAGTACCTGTACGCCGCCCTCCCCCTGGCCGCCGCGCCCAAAGAAGGCAACGCCCTCAACTGCTATTTTCCTATGCCGTTCGGCGACGGGGCCAGAATTGAAGTCGAGAACCAGTCGGACAGCCCGATCAACGCCTTCTACTACTATGTGGATTATGAGGAGCATCCCGGCGGCATCGGGCCGGACATGGGCCGGTTCCACGCCTGGTGGAACCGCCAGATGCCCGGCCCGCAGACCTCGCAGGGCGACCGGGAGAACGAGTGGGGAACATTGGGCGTTGAACCGAAGAACCCGTCCGATGAGCGCAACCACGTCTTTATCCACGCCGAGGGAGCAGGCCACTACGTCGGCGTCAACTACTTCGTGGACTCGCCAACGCCCCTCTGGTACGGCGAGGGCGACGACATGTTTCTCGTGGACGGCGAACCCTGGCCCGGCTCGCTGCACGGCACGGGCACCGAGGACTATTTCAACTCCTCGTGGTGTCCCAAAGAACTCTACGCGCACCCCTACTTCGGCTACGCCCGCGTCAACGGCGAGACCGGCTGGCTGGGCCGGACGCACTGCTACCGCTTCCACCTGGAAGACCCCATTCATTTCCAGTCGTCCCTGCGCGCCTCCATCGAGCACGGCCACGCCAACAGCCTGACCCTTGATCTGGCAACCGTCGCCTACTGGTATCAAACGGAGCCGCACCGGGCCTTCGCGCCGATCCTGCCGCGCGAGAAGCGCCAGCCGATGCCGCCCATCGGGGCCGTCGAGATACACAAGTGGCGGGACTCGTGGCGGCGCGAGATGGGCGGCGGGCCGCTGTGGGGGAATGAAGGGCTGCCGGAGGGGACGAAGATCGGGTAAGAGGCCCCCACCCCCGGCGGTTCCCGCCGACCCCTGCCCCCGCAAGCGGGAGAGGGGTAAGAGAAGAAGCATATGCCCTTGCCTTAATCTGAACCCCTCTCCCATTCCGATGGGGGAGGGGCAGGGGTGGGGGCTTCTTTAGGGGCCGGCGGCCACACCCCCTCTCGCGCCTGACCTTCCTCCGGCACTTCGTCCCCCTGCTCCCGGAGCCGCTCTGCCCGCCGGTTCCAGGCCCAATGATAGGGCAGGCAAAAGATAAAAAACAGCAGCGGCAGGCTCAGGAGGAGGCAAAGGAGCAGCAGGCGGGTCGCCGGGTCCGCCGTCATCGCTTGCAGCGTGGACAGGGTTTCGGAGACGGGCGGCGGCAGGGTTTGGTGCCGGGCGGACGCGAACCGGGGCAGCATCACGCACAGGAAGGCGAGCAGCGCCATCCCCAGCAGGCCCAGCGCGGTGAACGCGAGGAACAGCCGCACCCAGACCCAGGGCCGCATGAGCGTGTCGCGCGGCGGGCGCAGGGGCAGCAGCGGCCCCCAGGCCCAGTCCATGTCGCTCTGCCAGTTGAAAAACCGCTCCCACATCACGAGGTCACCGCTTCTTCCGGTTCTTCGGGAGCGGGCGGCCAGACCGTCCCCGGCTCCGTCGCCGTCTCCACAATTGCCTTTGCCGCCCTCCGCCGCCACGCGCTCAGGCACAGCCCCCAGCCTATCGCCAGCAGCAACGTTCCTATCGCGGAACTGATCGTCAGTTCGGAACGGCTAACGCCCATGTCGGCGCGTCCTGCCACGCGCAGGGCGGTGTTCAGCCCCTGGAAATGCACGTCCCAGGCCGCGCTGCCCAGCGCAGCGGCATCATAAACGAAGTGCAGGATCATGGCCGGAAAGAGGGAGCGCCCGCGCAGGACCAGCGTCGCCAGCAGGATCCCCAGCATCGTCCGCACGACGAACCCCTGCACGTCGAAATGCAGGGCGGCGAACAGGACGGAGGCCAGCCCGACAGCCAGCCAGACCGGCAGGCGCTTGAGCAGGGCGCGCTGGAGCGTGCCGCGAAAGAACAACTCCTCGCTGAACGCCGCCGCCAGCGGCAGTGTCAGCGTCATCACGATGGGGTAGTGCAGCAGCAGCGGCAGCAGGAGCGCGTCGCTTGCCGCCTGCCCCGCCATGCCGCGCGGCCAGACGTGGTTCTGCACCACGATCAGTGTCTGCACCCACGGGAGGAAGCCCAGCCCCAGCAGCGCCGCCCCAACATATTCCCGCCCGCTCGCCCGCCGCCACGCAAACGCCTCCGCCAAGCTCTGCCGTCCGATGAGCGCCCACAGGAGGGCGGGCAGGGCGCAGAACAGCAGCTCGCCGACGACCATGACGATGATGAGGACAATCCCGAACCAGGAGGGCATCCCAGGCATCGCTATCCTTTCGTGTGATCAATAGAAGCGGGGACGCTCGGCGGCGGAGGCCAAACGCCCGGTACAGCGGCCAGGGTAGGCGGCGGCAGGCTCGCCTCACGGTTCAAACGGTCTGCGCGACGGTTCCAGGCCCAGATTTGTGGTATGGAGAACAAAAAGCCAGCAGCAATTGAGAAAGGGAAAATGTCCAGATAGAGGTGGAAGCTACGAAAAAAACTGGTCGCCTGTTGTGCCACCCATCCGGGCGAATATACGAGGGAGGCTGCGGCTTCCGCCAGTATGGGAACAAGCCACAGCGTTGCACCGGCAAATAGGCTGTAGGCGGGAGACAGCCCCAGCCATTCCATGAAGCCCATTCTCACGCTTCTTGGTCGCGACCGAGGGAGAAAACCAGTGTCAAGCTGCCAGTTGTAATACCGCTCCAAGATGTCCATGAGGTTTAACGCGGAGACTTCGCATAGTCCGCCAGGAGGCCGTAGCGGAGGCCGCGGGCACTGAGGGTGAAGCGGTCGGCGTGGAAGTAGGTCAGGAGGGCGTCGAGGATGAGCGCGCCGGCCACGATGACGTCGGCGCGTTTGGGTTCGAGGCCGGGGATTTCGCGGCGCTGGGCGAGGGGCAGGTGGGCGAAGCGGTCCAGAGCGGCGGCAACGCCGGCGTGCGCCAACGCCGTGCCGTGGAGGGCGTCGGGGTCGGGTTGGGCCTGGCCCTGCGTGACGGCGGCAATGTTGACGGCGGTGCCGCCGATGCCGGCGACGAGCGGCGGCGTGTCGGGCAGAGGGAATGTCTCAAAGGCGGCGCGGGCGTACTGCGCGGCCTGGTTTATCTCGTAGGCTGTGGGCGGGTCGGAGTGCAGGAAGCGCTCGGTCAGCCGGACGGCCCCAATGTCCAGGCTCTTGTGCCGCCCCACCCCATTCGCGTCGCCGAGGATGAGTTCCGTGCTGCCGCCGCCGATGTCGAAGACGAGCAGAGGGGCGTCGGCGGGGAGGTTCAGGGTGAGGTCGGAGCGGACGGCGGCGTAGGCAAGCTGGGCCTCGCGGTCGCCGGTGATGATCTGGATGTCCACCCCGGCGCGCGCTTTGGCCTGGGTGATGAAGTCCGGGCCGTTGGCGGCGTCGCGCAGGGCGCTCGTGCCCGCGCCCAGGACGGCCTCCGCGCCCTGCCGCCGGGCCTCGTCGGCGAAGCGGGCGATGGCGTCGAGTGTCCGGGACATGGGCGCATCGCCCAGGCGCTTGGAGGCGTCCACGCCCTCGCCGAGCCGGGTCACGTCCGACTGTTCGGCGACGACGGTGAGCGCGCCGGCGTCGGAAACGTCGGCGACGGTCATTTTGGTGGAATTGGTTCCGATGTCTATGGCGGCGAGGCGCATGAGAAATAACCCCCCCAGCCCCCAATAATGGGGGAGTGAGAAACAAACCCGCTCCGGTTCCCCCAGAATTGGGGGCTAGGGGGCGATTTTTAACTGCGCCGCAGGCGGCAGCCCGTGTTCCAGCGTCAGGATGGCGTAGCGGGCGCGGCCATCCCAGGAGCGGCCCAGGCTGCCGGGGTTGACCCAGAGGACGCCGCCGACATCGCGGACGAACGGCGTGTGGGTATGGCCGCAGAGGACAACTTGGGCACTCGTCGTTTGGGCCAGCTCGCGCAGGCGCGAGTCGGGCGTCCAGCGGCCCAGGCCCTCTTTGGAGCCGGGCGCGTAATGGGTCATCAGGACGGGAACGCCGTCCAGAGTCAGCTCGACCTCGCCGGGCAGGTCGTGGAGCCACTGCCGCGTGTCGTCCGAAACGGCCTCGCTGTCGCGGCGGATGGCCTCAAATTTGTCGGGCCGCAGGCGGCCCCACTTCTTGCGGTACTCGGCCTCGCGTTCGGGGAACAGAGCGACGTGCTTGTCGTAGTTGCCGCGCACAGTAACGATGTTCGGGCGGGCGCGCAGGAACCGGACGCAGGCTTCGGGCGCGTCGCCGTAGCCGACGGTGTCGCCCGCGTCGAAGACAGGCCGGTCCGCCGTCAGCCCTGCCGTTTCCAGCGCGCGCCAGACGACTTGGAGCGCTTCTATGTTGCCGTGGATGTCGCTGAAGACGCCGTACTGCACCTCGTCTAGTCGCCCAGCGTCTTTTGGAGGCGCTTGCGGCGGGCGCGCAGCTCCTCGATCAGCACGGTTTGCTTCTTAGGCGTCAGCTTCTCCGCGCCTGCCGCTGCTTCGAGCAAGGCGGCGATCTTGTCCAGCGTCTTGACCGCCTCGTGCACCTGCTTCGTCGAGAGGGTGTCCGGGCCTTCGGCCAGTTCCGAGGCGACCGAATCGAGCTTGTCCAATTGCCGGTCCAGCGCCTTGTCGCGGGCCTTGACAGGGATCGTCTTTTTCAGCCGTTCGGAAGCGCTGCCGAGCTTCTGGAACACGTCCTGCACGTCCTGGTTGGCCGATGCCAGGGCGAAGCCATCCGTTTGGGGGATTGGGGTGGCCGTCGCCACGGCGGGCATGTCCGCCTGCACCGCCAGCCACTCTTTCACGCGGGCGGCGTTGACCATGCCGACGCCCTTGACGCCGCCGATCCGCTCGACACTCGCGGCGCGCAGGTCGTCCAGGGTCCGCAGCCCCGCCAGGGCGAGCGCCTGCCGCCGGGTCTCGCCGAGGTAAGGGATGTCCGGGAGTTTCGACGCCGCGCCCGCCGTCTCGTCGCCGGCGGCAGTGTTCACGCCGTCCTCCGCCAGCGCCTGGACGACATCCGCGCCCGGCGGCCCTTCGTCCGGCTTGCCGCCCTTCTGCGGGGGGGTGAGGGTTTTACTCATTTCGCGGCATCATTCTCCTCGGCGGGCGGGGCTTCGGTCGGTTCGGGTTCGGACTGGACCAGCACTTGCAGGAACTGGCGCTTGAAGCCTTGCCGTTGCAGCTTGTTCCAGTAGCCGAGAAAGTCCCGGTACAGTTTGGCGCGCTCGGACTGCTGACTTTGAATCAGCTGCTCCAGGCCGACCCGGATTTCGGGGCGGTCGCCGGCGCGGGCGTCCAGAAAGGCCTGGAGGAGCGGCCCGCGCACGTCTCGGTCGTGGATTTCGCCGATCTGCTCCTGGACGGACTTGACCTGGTCGTACAGCTTGGCGAAGTCCTTGCCGGGAAAGCAGGGCTGGAAGATCTCCATCGTGTAGCGCAGGCGCTTGGCGGCGATGCGCATGTTGTGCAGCTCATCTACCTTCGTGGGGTCGCTGATATAAGGAGCGAACTGGTATAATTCTTCCAGGCGCGTGTGCAGCATCAGGGGCGCGTTGGAGCGCAGCGACTCGCGCGGGTTGACGGCGTAAAGGGGAAGGGCCTTAGCCATGCGCTTTGTCCTCCTCTCCCAGCAATCGGTGGAAGTCTCTCACGAAATGGCTCTTTTCCAGCCGGTTCAGCTCTTTGACGAGCAGGACGCGCTCGCGGTCCCGCTCCTTTTGCAGATGCTCGACGAAGGCGCGCAGGCCGACCTTCTCGCTCTCGGGGGCGTTCTCGATCACGGACTCCATGAACTCGATCTGAACGTCCCCGTCGCGCACCGCGCCCAAGGCATCGGTCGTCTTCGCCACTTCTTTTTCGGTGACGGCGAACGGCTTGGGCGGGAAGGCAGCGGCGAAGACGGACAGGGCGGCGCGCAGGCGGCGGGAGGCGACCCGCATGTCGTGCAGGGCCTCAATGTCGTCGCCCGCGCGCGTCCCGTCGAGATTGGACATCATCTCGTGGAGCTGCTGCCCGAGCGATGTGTGCGCCGCCTCGATGAAGGTGGCGTCCGGTGCGATGTCATACGCTGATTTTGCCATGTGTGTCCCCTATCATAACGCGCGGCCAGGCTTTTGTCAAGAGATATACCCATGTCACGCCTGATTACCCTGCTGACGGACTTCGGGACACAGGATGCGTTCGTCGGCGTGATGCGAGGTGTCCTCAAGTCTCTCGCCCCGGAGGCGGAAGTCATAGACCTGACACATCACGTCCCGCCGCAGGACATCCGCGCGGGCGCCTTCGTCCTGAAGACTGCCTACACATACTTCCCGCCGGGGACGATCCACCTGGCCGTCGTAGACCCCGGCGTCGGCGGCGCGCGGCGGCCCATCGCCGCGCGCCTCGGCGAATTCGTTTATGTCTGCCCGGACAACGGCCTGCTCTCCTATGTGCTGGCGCAGGACACGTTGACACAGGCAGTGACATTGGACAACAGGCAGTTCCATCTGCCCCACGTCAGCCGGACGTTTCATGGACGGGACATCTTCGCCCCGGTCGCCGCGCATCTGGCGAGCGGCGTCCCGCTGGACACTTTAGGAACACCTTTGGAGACATTGCAGACGTTTCCGCTGCCTCAGCCTACTGTCTCAAGAGACACGATCACCTGTCACGTCGTCTACGCCGATGTGTTCGGCAACCTGTTCACAGACTTGACCGAAGACATGGCCGAGACATGGCTTGCGCCGCCCGCACTCATCGAAGCGGGCGGCACGGTCATCCACGGCCTTTCGGACAGCTACAGTCAGGCGCCGGAAGGCAGGCCGCTGGCCCTGTTCGGCAGCAGCGGCCATTTGGAAATCGCCGTGCGGAACGGAAACGCGCGGGCGCAGTTGGGCGTGGAGGTGGGAGACAGGATAACGATAAGACCCGGCCCTGCTCCCCAAAACGAGGGGGTGACATGAAGGTCTCCCAGGAAGAAAAGACGCCCCCGCGCATCCGCGCGGGGGCGTTTTTGCTGCCGGCTAGACGGCTTCCGAAATGAGCTTGGCGATGTTCGCCTTCGGGTGCGCGCCGACGAGCTGGCCGACCTGTTCGCCGCCCTTGAACAGCAGCAGGGCGGGGATGCTGCTGATGCCGTAGCGGGCGGCCACTTCCGGCTCGTCGTCCACGTCCACCTTCACGATCTTGGCCTTGCCCTGGTACTCCTCGGCGATGGCGTCCAGCGTCGGCGCGATGGCACGGCAGGGGGGGCACCAGGGCGCCCAGAAGTCCACCAGGACGGGGACATCGGAGTGCAGGACTTCCTGCTCAAAATCGGCCGTCGTGACGGCGCTCGCGTTGCTCATTTGAAATTCTCCTTGACAAGTAATATTCAGATTAAATGTGCTCAGATAAGGCAGCCTCGATGGTCTGCTGCGTGGTCTGGCCGCCGACAAGCTCGGTGACCTTCTGCCCGCCCTTGAAGAAGATCAAGGTGGGGATGCCCTGGACTCCGTAGCGCCCGGCGATCTCCGGGTTCTCGTCCACGTTCAACTTGAAGACCTTCGCGCGGCCCGCAAACTTGTCCGCCACGGCGTCCACGGCCGGGGCGATGGCGCGGCACGGCTTGCACCACGACGCCCAAAAGTCCACCAAAACGGGGACATCGGCCTCCAACACCTGCGTGTCGAAATCGGCGGTCAAAACGGCGGGGGCTGCGCTCATGTTCGGTCTCCTTGTCGGCCCGCGCGGGCCGTGTCCTCTGTTGTCACCGTGAAAACACACGGAGCGTGCTGCCGGTTCCCGCGCGGCAGATTAACGGGTTAACGGATCCCGCTTCCCTTGACCAGCGCCATGAACTCCTGCCGCGTGGCCCGGTCCGTCCGAAACGCGCCCATGACGTGCGACGTTACCATGCCGGCGCTCTGCTTCTGAACGCCGCGCATCAACATGCACATATGCGCGCCTTCGATGACCACGGCGACGCCGCGCGGCTGCAAGGCATCTTCGACGGCCTCGGCGATCTGCGTCGTCAGCCGCTCCTGCACCTGCAAGCGGCGCGCGAACATATCCACCAGCCGGGGAATCTTGGACAAGCCGACGATCCGCCCGTTGGGGATGTAAGCGACATGCACCTTGCCAAAAAATGGGAGAAGATGATGTTCACAGTTGTGCGACAGGTGGCCATTGATTAGGAAGGTCGGGTGCGGGTCACATTGAAAGCTGTAAACCGTGTAGGGCTTCTTCCCGACAGCCGCGCAAGGGGTGACACGCTGCACCTTCACCCAGCGCGACTCGATCAGATCGGTGCGATGATCCTCCTGTCGGAAGCCGTGCTTCCTCATCCAGCTATCGGCAACATAGAGCTGCGACGCCGTTCCGTGTCTTGGGGTGAACCTAGCGCCGACTACCTGCGATAGTTCCTGTAAAAATCGGGCATTGCCACTGGCAATCTTACGCCCAGCGCATTGCTTGCACCGGTAGCCATCGCCATCCACATACCCATCAAGGAAGCCATGAAAGGTTTCGGGCGAGTTCAGCACCACGCGGGGCAGGCGCTGGCGCATATGGTGCGCGTCGCCGCCCGCGTACTGCCGGAAGAGGTCAGCGAGGTAGGAGGAAACGACGCGCACACGATAGCCGGCCAATTGGCGCTTCAGGTAGCCGGAGGGACGCTCAACCGGCTCAATCACGGCGTTGACTCCAAATGCCTCAGCCAGAGAGGCCGCATACCGAGCGGCGAACTCTTTTTCATTGACGACCAGCGACAAGCAACGCTGGCCGACGGTGCCATCTGAGAACGTCGCGCCGACCGTGTAACCGAAAGCCCCGCCTACCTTTGGAGGATAGCGTTTGCGGCACAAGCTCTTCGGCGGCGTCCATTCAACAAAGCGTCCCTCCAGATCTTTTGCCTCCATCCAGCCTTCCGGTGTGGCGAACGGATGATCCGGCGTGACGCGCAGCATCCCCCGTTCCGTTTCCACGGCGACCAGCGCCTGCGTTTTACGGCTAGTCACCTGGGTGACGCGCGTCGACACGGCACGGCCTTCCTGGAGCGTCCAAAGTTGGTCACCGACCTCCACATCCCTGGCCGCCTTCACGCCACCGACCACGTTCACGATCTGCTTGCTTGGGACGCACATCGAATAAAACTCAATGTCCTTGACGACCACCATGTCGTCATAGTCTTCGTTGAAGATCGCGCCGTTGAGCAAGGTCTGCACGTCCTGCGTGTACCCCTGCGTCAGAAACTTCAGGGCCTCCACGGCGCGGTGCGGGGTCCGCAGCAGCCCCTCGCGCTCCGGGTCTTCGCCGACAAAGGCAAGGATGTCGCGGTAATGGCCTTCGATCGTTTCCTGGCCGGGCCGGACGATCCCACTCTGGTTCCCATTGGTGTGTGCTTCACGCGGCGGGCGCGCGTCTATTGTCTCCAAAGCCCGCTTCTCCGATTCCGACAGTTGTGTCACGATAGATATTTCCCTAAGTGTCTTCCTAAGTCGGGTATCTTCCTAAGCCGGCGAGTCGCCGTAGCATTCGAAGTAGTTGCGGGCCGTTTCGCGCACCGCCACCCGGTAGAGGCGCGCGCTGCCCATGTCTTCTCCATGAAGGCGACGCGCGAGGTTGTCCCAGACCACGCGGGTCAAGTTTTCCGAGGTCGGGTTCAGAGCGCGGAAATCTGTCGTGTCGTAGTTCAGGTGCTTGTGATCGTAGGGCTTCAGCACTTCCTCCTCGACGATCCGGTCCAGCCGGTCCAGGTCCCAGATCTGCCCGGTGCGCTTGTCGGGGTCGCCGGCCAGCGTCACTTCGATCTCGTAGTTGTGCCCGTGCCCGTTTTCCCAGTTGCACTTGCCGAACACCTCGGCGTTTTCTTCGTCCGAGAGCGTCCGGGAGTGCAGGCGATGCGAGGCGGAAAAATCGTAAGAGCGGGTGACGGAAAGCATAAGGGCCTCATTCAGGGTGTGCAGGATGGAGAGTTCGGCGCGCAGCGTGGGGGTCGGCCAGAGCGTGACGCGGGCCAGAGCGCTTTGGGGCGGCAGCGCGGGGCGGCAGCAGTCCCAGATCAGGCGGACCAGGTTCTCCGGCGTCGGCGGCGTATCGGCGAACGCGGGGACTTCAGTGTCCAGCAGCTTTCCGCCGAGCGGGCCGACGACCTGTGCCTTGAGTACGGCATCCACGTCCTTGATGTTGACCACCATGCCTGTCTCGGGGTCAATCGCGCCGCCGACGGTCAGCTCGCACATATAATCATGTCCACGCCCTGTGTCACCGGGCAGCGGGCGGCGGAAGCCGGCGGAGAAGGTCGCGCGCCGTCGCAGGTACATCGTCATGGGTGTGGTCTTTCCGCAGGTTTCAACACCAGTCTACCCGCCGCCGGTTCCCCTGGCACAAAAAGCCCCCTGCTGCTGAGATGTTCAGCGGCAGGGGGCAAGGTGAAAGTCACTACATCACTGAAAGGACGTGGTTTGTTATGATTATCGTTTGTTATGATTATCGTGAGTGTATCGCGTCAACATAACCCATTCCACCAGGTTCAATTGACCGTGTCGCAAGACCAGCGCCGTTAGCAGCCCCTCGACTGATCGTGGCGTGTGTAAAAGATTGCCCCAGATTCGCCTTGACCGGCCCAAGCAGGTCCGCCATCTGGAAGTGGCTCTCGTGGGGGCTGGCGACCGCCACCCTAGTTGGAGGGTCCTGTGTGACGATAGGCCGCTTCTCAACCAAGGCAGGCGTTGATGCCGTCGGCACGGGCCGAGTCGTGGCGACGACGGTTTCCGGCTTCTTGTCTTCCGGCTTGACGACCGGCAGAGTATGAGGCTCAAACGGTCTGACCGGAGCCTTGAGAGTCGCCATCATGGCGGAGCTTGGCTTCGGCAGGACCGGCTTGTGGGCCAGTGCCGGGTGCCGCTTGACCGGCGAGACAATGGGGGGCGATGCTGTCGCCAGCTTTGTCAGGGGGACGATTTCGGCAGGCTTCTTCACCCTCACCGGCTGCGGCTCATCCTGCGGCTTCACGGCGACCAGGTCCGGGTTGGAGCGCGCGGGCTTGGGAGACACAGCCCCATGATGAGTGGCGCGTGGCATCGCGTTGGGGCCAGCCGGCGTCGGCAGGGTCAGCGGCGTCGAGGGTTTGATGGACGGCACGACGGCGACCATCGGCGGCTTCACAGGATGGACAGCAACTTGTGATGGATGGTGCAGCAGGCCGTAGCTGATGACGGCGCCCAGCGCCGTGAGCGAGGCAGCAGCAGCGTAAGCCGGACGCAGCGCGAAGGCGCGGGCGGGAAGCGCCCCAATTGAAACGGGGAGCGGCGCGGCGGACGAGGCGGCGATGGCGCCGGCGATGCGGGCGCGCAGATCGGCGGGCGGCGACACGACCGGGCGGGCGGCCAGGGCGCGCCGCGTGGCCTGCATCCACGCCAGCGCCTCGCGACAGACGGCGCAGCCGGGCAGGTGCGCCTCCACGCGCCGCACTTCCTCGGCGGAGGCCATGTCGTCTGCATACAGCGACAACAGCGGGTCTATTGTGTGGCAGTCATCCGGGGTCGTCGGCTGAGTCCGTGTCCAAAAGGGCCATTTCATCGGGAGAGTTCGTGCCTTTCCGCGCGCAAATCGGGTCCACTCCTTATGACAGCCGCGCGGGCCAAATGTTTCGCAAATTTCGACTCGATTTTCGCGCCGCTTCGGGTATGGTATTCCTAATTATGGCGGATCAAAAGCAAAGGCTGGAATCTCCCGGAGGCGGTCGGAAATTCAATGTGGTCGGGGTAGACACGCGGGACGCGGAAGAGCCGGTGGTCGCGGCCAACCGGACCGGGTACTGGCTGCGGATCACGGGCATTGCCCTCGTGGTCGTCCTGCTGGCCGCCCTGTTGTTTTACCTGAACGATCAAAACCTGGGCAAGACGAACGTGCAGCCGACGCGCGGCGGGCACGCGGTCTCCCTGGACACGGACAAGCCGGCGACGGACCCCAATCTAAAGTAGAGGAAGTCCAAAATGGCAGTCTCCCCTTCCAATACGGAACCCGGCGCTGAGGCGGGGCGAATACGCTGTTTGTACTGCGGCGCGAACAACTTCCCCACGTCCCCCGCCTGCTGGCAGTGCGGGCGGCCCCTGAAGGCCGTGCCTGCGGGAACGGCGGAGGCCGGCGCGGCGCCCCCGCCCGCCCCCATCCCCGGCATCGAGGGCAGCGGGGCAGCGCCACGCCCGTCCGCGTCAAGACCGAACGCCGAGTCGGCGCTCGCGCCCAAAGCCGCAGCGGCGCTGGGACTGATGTTCCCCTATGTCGGCCTGCCGCTCGGCATCGTCTTCTTGATGCTGGACGACCCGCGCAAGACGCAGCTCGGCTGGCTGACCATCGGCTGGAGTGTGCTGGGGACCGTGCTGAACACAGTCTCCCTGCTCGTGCTTCTCCTGCCCCTCCTCGGGGCGCTGAAAGGGCTGCCCCACCCCGGCGGCGCCGCCCCCGGCGGACTGCCGAGCGTGCCGGACATCGGCGGCGACGGCGCGGGCCTGCTCCTGCCGCACCTGCTCCCGGCTTGCCTGCTGGCCGCCCGTTTTTTGGTTCTTCACGTTTAACCGCCCCGCCACCCCGGATATAATTCCAATGTACAGTCGGTTGCTCCGCCTTTTAATGGGAACCGCTGTCTACCCCGTCCGGCCCTATTTGTACGCCATCCATGGCATGACACCAATGGATTCGGACAGCCGGCATAAGCTGTCGGCGCCGGCAAACTTCGGCAGGGTAATGTAATTCGTGTCACCGCGCACTTGTGCGCGAGGAGGTCATCACACCCATGAGCGTCTATCCGAATCTCGCCAAGCGCCATAAAATCGCCTATGTGGGAACATACCCGCCCAAAGAGTGCGGCATCGCCACCTTCACACTGGACGTCGTCAATTCCACCGACCTGTCCGGGTGGCGCTCCATCGTGTTCGCGGTGGACGACGCCGCGCCGACGGAAACGCATCCCGATAGCAAAGTCGTGTATACGATCGAGAAGGAAAACCGCGCGGATTACTTGCGCGCGGCCAAGCTGCTGGACAAGCACAAGGTCAGCCTGCTCTCGATCCAGCACGAGTACGGCATCTTCGGCGGCGACCACGGCGAGTACATTCTGGACCTAGTCCGCGCCGTCACCATGCCGGTCGCCGTCACCCTGCACACGGTCCTGCCCAGCCCCTCAGACGCCCAGCGGCGCATCCTGAAGGAGATGGAGAAACATGCTTCCTGTTTCGTCGTCATGGCGCACAAGGCGGTCGAGCTGCTGGAAGACGTCTACGGCATCGCCCCCAGCAAGATCCGCTTTATCCCGCATGGGGCGCCGAACGCGCCGTTCCATGCCGAAAAGGCCGCCAAAGCCAAGCTGGGACTGGAAGGCCGCCGCGTGTTGTCCACATTCGGCCTGATCTCGCCGAACAAGGGCATCGAGGACGCCATCGCCGCCATGCCGGACGTCGTCAAGCAGGAGCCGACCGCGACTTATCTCGTGCTGGGCCAGACCCATCCCGTCGTCAAGCGCAAAGAGGGCGAATGGTATCGCGAAAGCCTTATGGAGCAGGTGCAGGACCTGGGGCTGACCGGAAACGTCAAGTTCGTGGACAGATACCTGACGCTCCAGGAATTGATTGACTATCTTCTAGCGACCGACATCTACATCACGCCCTACTACGCCAACCCGCACCAGATCACGTCGGGCACGCTGGCCTACGCGATGGTCACCGGCAAGGTGATCGTCTCGACCCCCTACTTGTACGCCGCAGAGCTGCTGGCGGAGGGGCGCGGCTTCCTTTATCCGTTCCGGGACTCGGCGAAGCTGTCCGAGATCATCGAGAACCTGCTGACCGACGATGGGCTGTTCGAGGAGACGCGCCGCAAGGCGTATGAGTATGGCCGCTCCATGACATGGCAGGCGGTCGGCATCCAGTACACGAAGCTGTTCACCGAGATGCTGAACGAGCGCTGGGTCAACCACCGCGCCGCGATGGATGCGATGGCGATTCCCGGCCTGAGCGACATGGTCCGCGAGGGAGAAGTTTGGGTGCCCGCGCCGGTCAGCATCCCCGCTGCATAAGGAGTAGGAACGCAATGGCACTGCAGCTTGAACGGGAACGACGGCAGCCGGTCGCCCCCAGCCAGGGGGCGTTCCCACTGCGTTTCGAGCACCTGGACTGCCTGCTGACCGACATCGGCCTGTGGCAGCACGCGGAAGGCTGCCGGCCGCATCCGCGTCACGGCTATTCGATAGACGATGAAGCGCGGGGCTTGATTGTCGGCCTGCGCTACTGGCGTTTAGGTGTGGAACCCCGGCTTCATAGCCGACTAGCCCAAACCTGCTTTCGATTTATCGAGAAAGCCGCCATCACGGGGGGGCCGACGGCGGGCCGCTTCCATAACTTCTGCGATGCGAACGGGCGCTGGCTGGACTCGGTCGGCAGTGACGACTCGTTCGGCCGCACCTTCTGGGGGCTGGGCGTCGCCCACGCCGTGGATGCGCCGTTCGCGCCGCGCGACGCCGCAGACAGGTTGCTGCGCCGCGCGCTGCCCGCCATTGACAGCCTCAACCCGTGGTATCTGCGCGCTCAGGCGTTCGTCATCTTCGGCCTCACCGCCTCTCGCCTCGATGACGCGCGCCTCAAAAAAACGGCGGACATTCTAGCGGACGCTTATGAAGCGAATGCGGACGAGACATGGCGCTGGTTCGAGGACGGCATGACCTACTGCAATGCCCGTCTCCCCCAGGCCCTGTTCGCCGCCGCGCGAGTGTTTCCCGCCGAGACGCGCTACGCCCAAAGGGCCGCTGCCTCGCTGGACTTCCTGCTCCAAAAGACGCGCAACCCTCAGGGCAGTTATGATCCCGTGGGCAACGCGCGCCTGACCACGCGCGGCTGGTTCCTGCGGACGGACGAAACGCCCCCCCATTACGACCAGCAGCCCGTAGACGCGGGCGCCCTGGTGGAATGCTGCGTCGAAGCCTGGCACGCGACGAGCGAGCCGCGCTTCCGGCAGGCGGCGTGGGACGCCTTCGGCTGGTACGAAGGCCGTAATCGAAAGGGCCTGCCCGTCTACAACCCCGAAACCGGCGGCGTGGCCGATGCGCTGACGCCGCACGGCTTGAACGGCAACCAGGGCGCCGAATCGGCCCTGTCTGTCCACCTCGCGCATCAGGCGCTGCAAACACTTTCGGGAGACATTGCACACCCATGACCCAGACTCAAGAAGCGGCGGCGCTCAAGCAGCAGATCACGTTCGGGACCGATGGCTGGCGCGGCATCATCGCCGACAACTTCACCGGCGCGAATGTCCGGCTCGTCTCGCAGGCCGTCGTCAACTACTTTTTGCGCCCGGACGTTCCCGGCAAGCCGATCCTGTTCATCGGCTACGACAACCGTTCGCAGTCTGAATACTTCGCCGCCGAGGCCGCCAAAGTCGCCGCGAACGCAGGCATGAAGGCGGTGCTGTCCGCCCAGTCCTGCTCCTCGCCGGCTATCTCCTATAATGCCCACAAGGCGAACGCCAAGGGCGGCATCATGATCACCGCCTCGCACAACCCGCCGCAGTTCAACGGGCTGAAGATCAAAGTCGGCTACGGTGGCTCGGCTCTGCCCAGCATGGTGGACGAGATCGTCAAGGAATTGAATGCGCTGCTCGACAAGGGGCAGTATACGGTGGACGTCCCCGCCGACGCCGCGAGCCAGGTGGAGGCGCGGGACCTGCGGCCCGCCTACTTTGACGGCCTGCGCGGCATGGTGGACCTGGAAAAGATCGCGTCGGGCAATTTCAAAATCGTCGCCGACCCGATGCACGGCAGCGGCAGCGGCTATCTGACCGACATCCTGCGCGGCGCAGGCATCGAGATCGAGGAGGTCTGCCGGGACCGCAACCCCTTCTTCGGCGGCATCAACCCCGAACCCATCGCGCAAAATTTGGGGCCGCTCAAAGACGCCGTTTTAGCCGGCCGCGCCGACGTGGGATTGGCGATAGACGGCGACGCCGACCGCGTCGGCGCGATGGATGCCTACGGGGCCTTCGTGGACAGCCACCGCATCTTCGCCCTCCTCCTGCGCCATCTTTACGAAGATAAGGGCCTGCGCGGCAGCGTTGTCAAGACCGTTTCGACGACTACCCTCATTGACAAGCTCTGCGCCAAGTACGGCTTGACCCTGCACGTCGTCCCCATCGGCTTCAAGAACATCTGCGAGTGGATGCTGAAAGAGGACGTCCTGATTGGCGGCGAGGAGTCCGGCGGCATCGGCGTCCTGGGCTTCATCCCGGAGCGCGACGGCCCGCTGATGTCCCTGCTGCTGCTGGAAACGATGGCGACCCGCCGGAAGCGCCTGGAAGAGCAGATTGCCGAGCTGATGGCCGAATTCGGCCCGCACGAGTACCAGCGCGTGGACCTGCACCCCGAGATTTCCAAGATGCCCGCCGTCATCCAGTCTCTCAAAGAAGACGACCTCACCGAGATCGCTGGCCTCAAAGTCCAAAAGATAGACCGCACCGACGGCACCAAGTTCCTGTTCGAGAACGACGCCTGGCTCCTCCTGCGCGCGTCGGGAACGGAGCCAGTCGTCCGCGTCTATGCCGAGTCGTCCTCGCAAGAGAAGGTGCAGGAGTTGATAGGCGCCGGCGTGGGCCTGGTCGAAAAGGTTTGAACTCCATGCCGGCAAGGCGCGACTTTGTAGCTCTAGTATCGTAGTTAGAGCCGCAGTTGAGCAGAGCTGTAAACTAATGGCTGCTGTAACACTCCGTGAACTTCAGGAGGATGATTGGTTCGCGCTCAGGAACAACCTTTGTGACCCGGAAGTTGTTCGTTATACAGAGTTCAAGCCGTTCACGGAAGGGAGCGCACGATGGATGGTTCAATGGGCGTCGGAAAAGTCGTTTGAGAGGCCGCGCACGGCGTTCGTGTTTGGGATCAGCATACCGTCAAATGGCGAACTCGTAGGCGTAGCTACCCTCACGGTACGAGATGTCGTCTCGCGTCAGGCAGACATCGGCTTCATCATTGGGCAGGAACATTGGGGGAAAGGCTACGCCACTGCAACCGTGAAGGAACTGTTGACCCTGGGCTTTGAGCGACTCGGCCTGCATCGTATCTCTGGTGAATGTGATCCCGCTAACCCTGGTTCAGCCCGTGTCATGGAAAAGGTCAAGATGGTGCGTGAAGGACACCTGCGGGAGTATAGGTGGCAGAAAGAGCAGTGGGTTGACCGGCTCTTATATGCCATCCTTGACCACGAGTGGAGTGGTTGTTGTCTTGAGTGAAGGCAGCACGGCTTTCTCAAAAGCTGAATGAGCAGGTCGAACGGGTTAGGCGGCAAGGCCCCGGCGCGATGCGCCGGGGCTTCTTTGTTTCTGGTATACTGTAGCCAATATCATGGCACGGAAGCCCCGTACATTACCCCATACGCCGGCAGCGCAGAAGATGCGGACGCGAGAACACGTCATCGCCAGCCAGAGCGTTGCCCATATTGAGAGATTCATCGCCGCGGCAGGCCACACGGCGGAGAGGTTTGTCAGTGATTATGGATACGACCTCAGCCTGTACACCTATGCGCCGAATGGAGGGGTGGAGCCAGGCAACGTCTTGATTCAGATCAAGGCGACCGAGGGTATAAGAACGCTCCGCGACAGCAAGGCGATCTCCTTTCCTGTGGAATGGCGGGACATCGCGCTCTGGCGCAGCGAGATCATGCCGGTCATTTTCATCGTCCATGACATTGTTCAAGATGTCGCGTACTGGCTGTATGTGCAGGAGTGGCTTGAGGATTCGGCCACAAGGTTTCAACCCTTGAAGCGGTCAGGCAATGTCAATGCTCATTTCAGCATTAATAACGTCGTAAATGAACAGGCTATCGGGCGCTTCCGCGAATTCAAGCGCATCGTCTTCGACCAGATACAAGGCAAAGTGGATCATCATGGATAACTTTCTGTCCCTCAAAGTGACTTACGCCGCGCTGGAACGCGCGTTCCAAAAGCTGGGTTTTCGCATTTCCATCAAAGAAACGCACCGGCTGTATGAGCATGACGCAAGCGGGTCTATTCATGCCATGCCGCTGAATATCCCGATGGATCAACCGGTTCGTCCCGCGCATCTGTCGTCGGCCCGGCATGCCGTTGTCGCATTCAAGGTCACGGACGAGGCGACATTGACAAAGCTTCTCACAGAACCGGAGCAGGGCGAGTCCGTGTCTTCTCACGCGATGACCAACGGCCACGCCTCTCACCGAAGCCGCGCTGCCAAACCGAATGCCCCGGTTGAAGCCCATTAGAAGCAGTTTGCCCATGCAGTCCCACGAAAACTCGGCGCGGCTCTTTGCCGAGGCCCAGCGCGTCATCCCCGGCGGCGTCAACTCGCCCGTCCGGGCGTTCAAGAGCGTCGGCGGCGATCCGCTATTTATGCAGCGCGGGGACGGGCCGTATATCTTCGACGTGGACGGCAACCGGTACATTGACCATGTGATGTCCTGGGGGCCGCTGATCTTCGGCCACGCCCCGCCGCGCATCATCCGGGCCGTGACGGACGCCGCCCAGCGGGGGACATCCTTCGGGGCCAGTACGGAGGCGGAGGTCAGGCTGGCGCAGAAGATCGTCGCCGCCGTGCCCTCCGTCGAGAAGGTCCGGCTAGTCAATTCGGGCACCGAGGCCGTGATGAGCGCGGTCCGGCTGGCGCGCGGCTTCACGAATCGCGACAAGATCATCAAGTTTGAAGGCAACTACCACGGCCACTCGGATGGCTTTCTGGCGAAGGCCGGGTCGGGGCTGACGACGTTCGATCTGCCCGACTCGGCGGGCGTCCCGGCCAATCTCACCCGCGACACGCTGACGCTGCCGTACAACGATGCCGACGCCTTGCGGGAGGCGATGCGCGCGCACCCCGGCGAAATCGCCTGCGTCATGCTCGAACCCGTGGCGGGCAACATGGGCGTCGTCCTGCCGCGCGTGGACTTCCTGTACGCCCTGCGTGAGCTGAGTTCGGCGGACGGCGCGCTGCTGCTCTTCGACGAGGTGATTACGGGCTTCCGCCTGGCCTACGGCGGGGCGCAGGAGCGGTTCGGGATCACGCCGGACCTGACCGCATTAGGAAAAATCATCGGCGGCGGCCTGCCGCTGGCCGCCTATGGGGGCCGCGCGGACATCATGGACACAGTCGCCCCGGTTGGGCCGGTCTATCAGGCGGGGACGCTGTCCGGCAACCCGCTGGCTGTCGCGGCGGGTCTGGAACAACTGACCATGCTGGACGAGCAAAAGGACACGCTCTACGCCGACCTGGATCGCCGCATGGAGATGCTGGCACAGACGGCGGGGGAGACGGCGGCGCGGCGGGGCATCCCCCACCGGATCAACCAGACCGGCTCGATGATGACGCTGTTCTTCACGGACGCCAATGTGGTGGATTTCGCCAGCGCCAAAACGTCCGACACGGCCCGCTACGCCGCCTTCTTCCGTGCCTTGCTGGCGCGCGGCGTCTACTTCGCCCCCTCTCAGTTCGAGGCCGCCTTCCTCAGCACGGCGCACACGGACGCGCTTCTGGAGGAAACGGCGCAGGCCGTCTCCGAGGCGCTGCATGTCGTGGCTTGAATCACGGCTGGCTCTGGCCCGCGTGGACGAGCCGGAGGACATTGACGACCCCGCCCAGCCGTTCGCCGAGTTGGAGCGGTCCATGCGGGATGTCGCCCTGACGAACCGCCTGTTCGGCGGGACGCAGACGATTTTAACCCATGTCGCCCGGCTCCTGCGAGACGTTCCGCCGGGGAGTCATGTCAAAATCCTCGACATCGCCACCGGCTCCGCCGACATCCCACGCGCTTTGCTGCACTGGGGCCGGAGGCGCAGCCTGAATTTGACCATTGTGGCCGTGGATAACCACGCGGGGATGCTGCGGATGGCGCGCGCAGCCGCGCCGGACGTCCATCTTGCTCAGGCCGATGCGCTGGCCCTGCCGTTTGCGCCGCGCTCCTTCGACCTCGCGCTGTGCGCCCTCGCCTTCCATCACTTCGGCTTTGAGCCGTCCGCGCGCCTGCTGGCCGTGATGGACTCTCTCACCACGTGCGGCTTCGTGGTCAGCGACCTGCGGCGCGATCTGCCCACGCTCTGGGGCGTACAGGCGACGATGGCCGCCCTGCGCGTCCACCCGTTCACCCGTCACGACGCCCCCGCCAGCGTCCGCCGCGCCTTCACGCCGCCGGAGTACCGGAAGATGGCCGGGCTGGCCGGCGTGGGCCATGTCCGCCTGTACGCCCACTGGTATTTTCGAATTGCATTAGTTCAGGACAAGTTTGGGTAGAACGTCTATAGCGATTGGTACTTTAGATCGGCTTTTGTCCTTTGTCCGTTACTACCTCAGACGTACTTATCATTGGAGCCGGGCCGGCCGGCTCGGCCACGGCGCTTTTTCTGGCCCGCGCCGGTTATGATGTCATCCTGCTCGACCGGGCCGCGTTTCCCCGCGATAAGTCCTGCGGCGAGTACCTGACGCCCGGCGCGGCAGCCTTGCTGCGGGATGAACTCGGCGTCCTGCCGGGCCTGATGGCGGCCGGCGCGGCGCGATTGACGCGCGAAACGGTGGTCCCTCACCGCGCGCGCGCCTTCAGCGGCACAACCGACGCCCTGGCCTGCCCGCGCACCGTCACCGACAAGGTTCTGCGTGACGCGGCGGAAGCGGCGGGGGCGCGTGTGATCGAGGGCGTCAACGTCCGTCGTATCCTCCGTGACGGCAGCGGCATCTGCGGCGCGGCGGGGACGGATGCCGATGGGACGGAACGGGAGTTTCGCGCCCGCGTGACGGTAGGCGCGGACGGAACGCGCTCCCTCTTGGCCCGTGAAATGGCCGTCGTCCGCCCGATCCCGCGCCTTCAGCGGATCGCGCTGGTGACGCACTACAAAACCGCCGACGCTTCCCCCGAATCTGCCGTCACCATGCACCTGCCGCGTGACCGCTCCGATGCCTGCTGCGGCGTCGGCGCGGCCTGCGGGCCGGACGGGACGCGCAACGTCAACATCGTCGTGCCCCTGTCCGAAGCTCCGCGCATGGCGGGGCGGCGGCAGGCCTACTTTGAAGAGCGCCTGCGTGTGTCCTTTCCTCAGGTCTGGGAGTGGGTCCAAAACGCCTCCCCCGCCGGGCCGCTGCAAAGCGTCGGCTGCTTCGGCCACCACACGACGCGCGCCACGGACGACGGCGCCGTCCTGGTTGGCGACGCGGCGACGTTCATCAACCCCTTTACCGGCGAAGGCGTCTTTTTTGCCCTGCGTGGGGCGCATCTGGCGGCGCAGGCCATCGGCGAGTCACTGGCGCGCGGCGACATCAGCCGTCAGGCTCTCAGCGTCTACGATGCCGCGCGGCGTACCGAGCTGCTGCCGCGCTACCGGCTGTGCGACGCCGTGCAGCGCGTCGTCCATTCCCCCGCCCTGCTGGGCTGGGCGTCGGAGCGGCTTCGGCGGTCGCAGCCGCTGACGGAGATATTGCTGAAGACAGTCGGCGACTTGGCCCGGCCCGCCGATCTTTTCTCCTTCGCCACGCTGCGGCTGGCGCTGTCCACGTTTTAGGATCACCCCCTAGCCCCCAATCCTTGGGGAACAGGACAAAGGCCGGTGTTCCTCTCTGGCTCCCCCAGAATTGGGGGTTGGGGGGCGAAATCATGCACACTGAGAACACCGTCTACATGCGCGGCCCTAAGTCTCGCATCTTCCAATTGGCCGCCGACATTCAGGACTGGCCGACCCTGCTGCCCCACTACCGCGAGGTGATCGTCTTCGAGCAGACGGATGACGGTCGCCGTAAGGTCGTGGAAATGGCCGCCGTGCGGGACGATTTCCCGCTGCCGGGCCTCCAGTTCCCCGTGCGGTGGCGCAGCGTTCAGGTCTGTGAGCCGGACGCGGGACGAATTTACTTCAAGCATCTGGCCGGGGTCGCGGTGGGGATGTGGGTGGTCTGGTCGCTCGAAGACGATCCGTGGGGGAGGGGCGTCAAAGTCACCATCGGGCATGATCTAACATACCCGTTTGGCTTCCTGAACGGCTGGTTCGCGCGGAACATGGTGGGGAACCAGTTCGTCCATGCCATTGCGGGGCAGACGCTGGCAACGATCAAGGCGACAGTGGAGAAGGAGGCAGGCGAGTGACGGCACAAAAGCAGCGGCGGGTAGTGGTCACGGGGCTGGGGCTGATCACGCCCATCGGCATCGGCGTGGACGGCGTGCGGGCGGGGCTGCGGGCGGGCCGCTCCGCTGTGGACACGATTACCGGCTTCGACACCTCCCCCTTTGTCACCCACATCGCCGCGCAGGTCAAGGGTTTTGATCCCGCGCCGTATCTGGACGGCAAGAAGCTCAAGCGTCTGGACAAATTCTCGCAGTTCGCCGTCGCCGCCTCGAAAATGGCCGTTGCCGACGCCGGGCTGGACCTCCGTATTGAAGACCGCGACCGCGTCGGCGTCTGCCTGGGGACTGCATTGGGAGGCGTCGGCTTCGCCGAGGAGCAGTATCCCGCCTTCCTCGCCCACGGCCCGCGCGGGGTCAACCCGATGCTGGCTCTGTCAGTCTTCAATGGGGCGGGATCGTGCAACGTCGCTATCGAGATGGGCGTCACCGGTCCGGCCACGGCCAACGGCGACTCGTGCGCCTCATCCCCCATCGCCATTGGCCGCGCCGTGGACCTGATCCGCGACGGCAGCACCGACCTGATGCTGGCCGGCGGCTCGGAAGCCCCGCTGTCGCCGCTCTGCTACGGCGCGTTCGCCATCATCCGCGCCATGAGCCAGCGCAACGACGATCCCCAAACGGCCTCGCGCCCCTTTGACAAAGACCGCGACGGCTTCGTCATGGCCGAAGGCGCGGCGATGCTCGTCCTGGAAGACCTGGCCCACGCCCAGGCGCGCGGCGCACGAGTTTACGGCGAAATCCTGTCCCACGCCTGCACCAACGATGCCTTCCACATGACCCAGCCCCGCGCCGACGGTGTCCAAGCCGCCCGCTGCATGGCGCTGGCCCTGGGCCGCGCCCACATCGCCCCCCACGAGGTCGGCTACGTCAACGCCCACGGGTCAAGCACGACTCTCAATGACAGCACCGAAACACTGGCCTTGAAGCAGACCTTCGGCGACTCGGCTTACTCCATCCCCATCAGCGGCACCAAAGGCTTCCACGGCCACGCTCTGGGCGCGACGGGCGCCTGGGAGGCGGCGATCTCCCTGCTCTGCCTGCAAGACGACTGGCTGCCGCCCACCCTGAACCTCGCCGACCCGGACCTCGCCTGCGACCTGGACTATATCCGCCCGCCGCAAGGTCGGGCGGCGCATGTGGACTACGTCCTCTCCAACTCGTTCGGCTTCGGCGGCATCAACGCCTGCCTCGTGTTCGGGCGGGTGTAGCGACAGGGTATACTGACGTCCGAAAGGCAGGAACAATGGCTGAACAATCCGCCCTGACCGGCACCTTGATAAAGCGCAGGGACTTCGAGCAGGAAGCTAGGCCCCCCCTGGCCTCCCCTGACATAGAACACGAGAGCATAACGCAGGCCGCCCCGCTGGAAGAACACTATGCCGGTGTCATCGGCGCGTTTAAAGACGACCCCATGCTTGACGCCATGATGGCGAACATCCGCGAGCGCCGCCGAGCGATGGATGCAGACGATACCATCGAGTAAGCCTGTGTACCTATTGGACGTTGACACCCTTGAGCGGGTATTTCGTGTGGACGCGCTCGTCACCGGCAGGCTCACTCGGACGCCGAAAGAGCAGGTTTGGATCAGTTCCATCACGGTCGAGGAAATGCTAGGCGGCACCCTCAGCGAGATCAACAAGGCCCGCGAACAGGGAGCCAATCGGGACATCGAAGCCCCGTCCCGCTACCTTGCGCGACTGGTTGAACGGCTCCGAGTGTTCAACATCCTCCCCTACACCAATGCCGCCGAAGAACATTATCGCGCCTACCCCGCTGCCGTGAAGCGCATCGGCAAGATGGATTGCCGGTTAGCGGCCCATGCTGTCCTGAGCGGCTTCATTGTCGTGACCTGCAACACCGCTGATTTCAGCCGGATACCTGAAGCAAAGATCGAAGACTGGAGCAAAGGGTGAGGGTGAATCAATCGCTGGCGTCCTGCCCAATTCGTTCGGCTTCGGCGGCATCAACGCCTGCCTCGTGTTCGGGCGCATTTGACGTTGGCGTGAAGCGCTCACTCCAAACGGAGTTCAATATTCTCATGGCCCCGGAATATGCCGACTACCATATCAAAGAGGGTCGTGATAAGCCCGGCTTCATAAAGCTGATCAAAGTCTGGCAGCCGCTTGTAGTAATCTCGTGTGGCTTCGTAGCCCAGAGCTTTGCGCGAGGCTTCGGAGGCTGTCCAGACGACGATAAAGCGATCCGGGGCGCCATACCCGCCGTATAAAATGTCGTCCAGCGCGTCTAGACTATTGCCCTGCCACTCGGATTGTGGAATGAACGAGTTGATGCTGTTGACGAGTTCGGGCCAAGCAACGGCCTTGCGACCATCAATCACATAGGTCGGCGCTTCTTTTGCAGATTGAATGAGAGTTTTCATAAAGCTTCTGCCACCTGGTCAGGAAGCCTTAATCTGTGCCAGGATGAGGTCCGTTTCGGCGCGCAATCTCTCAATCTCACGCTGGTCGTCCTCCATCTGAGTGCGGATGTGCTTCATTTGGGCAATAAGCGCATCCACATCTGCCTCATACTCTGTATCCGCCCTAGGGATAGTGTTTAGCGCCGCTGTATTCTCCATTGTATTCTCTATCCCTATAGCCTTCTCTATGATGTTACCCCAAAGCATCGGGCACGGCTTTCTACCGCGCCGAGAGGTAAACCACTCCCGCCGGGTCACTTCAGGGCGGCAACGGGCTGACTGGCTGCTGTCGGTGACAGATGAGCACTGTCATTGAAGCGAGCCAGAGTCCAGCGCGGACGCGGCCATGAGTCGGGATCTCCCTCTGTGAACCATTCGGTGATTGACGTAGGGGCAACTTCTGTGTCAAAGCCGATAGACAGCGGGGCTATGGATTTGATGGCGTTGTTGAGGCGGCCTCGTCCTGACGGTGTTGCCAGCGTGAGCGCTCTGGCGGTTGTGCTCATCCACCAGCAGCCCGAAGCGCTCGGTGTCGCCGCAGTGAGGGCAGGAAAGGACTATCATGTCCCCATCTTTGGAACAACGCTGCTAAATCCATAGCCGACAGCGGCAACCCTCCGAAGATGATGAAAGAAGCATTCGTCGTTTCGGCGTGGGCAACCACTAACACCGTCTCGTGGCGGTGCCGCGCCGTAATCTGCTCCAGGGTGCGCCCCGTCCGTCCGACCAGCTCACTCCAGGACTCGTTCCCCTGCTGGAACGGGCGGAACACCCCGCCGCCTGCGAGGCTGCTGTCTCGGCCATACTCCGCCCACAGCTTGCCGTCCGCCTGCGCCGGCGTGTGCCAGGTGCAGAGACCACAATCCTGGACGATGGTGAGATTCTCCCACGCCGCGCCGATGATCTCCGCCGTTTCGACCGCACGGGGGATCACGGAGCAGTAGACGGCAGTGGGGCGTTCCCTCAGATCACGGGCGAGACGTTGAGCAAGCGCCTCGGCTTGGCGACGCCCGGTGGCGGTGAGGTCGCGACAGCCCTGCACACCCCGACGACGCCATCCTCTTTGTGATGTGACGCGCCGTGCCGGATGAGAATGAGTCGCGTCGTCATCAGTTCCCCTCATTACGAATGCGACAGCAGTTGGCTTCGGCGGCATCAACGCCTGCCTAGTATCCGGTCATCGCCATGCATTTGTTATCTTACAAAGACTGCATAAGGGGGCGCAATCGAACACACAATTTTGATGTGGCACGGGGAGGCTATCGGGGCCTCATCAGGAGGAATGAGCCTCCGACGTCTAGCACAGGCTTTATCGTTTTGCCCCTTAACGTAATGGTCGAGCCTCTTACCTTCATTGGGACCAACGGCAACTTCATATTCGGTAGGTTGCAACTTGAAATCACATTCAGTGAGACTATCGCAAACAATTGCCCACTTAGAACCGTAGATATGAAGCCCCTCGTTTAATACTCCCCAATCATTCCCATCAAGAGATGATTCGCGTTGCGGAGTAGGCTTAGAAGTGTTCTTTGAAGGTGTATAGGACATAACAAGACTAACTTCTGAGTCCGCTCCTATAGCAAATGGCTTAATCTGCTTGCTAGGATGACAAGCACTGCCCCCATAACCCCATAAGAAGTAGCCGAATTCCTTCAAATTTTCTCTTTTTTGTTTGAGAATCTCTTCAACCTCAACTGTAGCGTGAACGCCATATTTCATAAAGATGATATTGTCGTACATAGTCACGCTTGATGTGAAATGATTTGGTATGTTCATCGCCTAAAACGAGAACTCGGCCAGTCTGAGCGGCGAGTGTCCCTGCTCCCGGTTGTGCTTGGCCGCGAGGGTCAAGCCCGTGATCTTGGCGATCACCCGGCTCAGGATGCCCCACACGCTCCTGGCCCCCGGCCTCTCCAGGCCGAACACACCCTTGGCCTGAGCGAACGTCGTCTCGATGAAAGACTTTAGGATCAGCCGCCGTGTCCGGTTCATCAGGGCGTCCCAGGCGCGCGGGTTCTGCTCCTGCTGGTTCTTGCGCTTGGGCGTCAGCAGCAGCAGCCCTTGATCTTCCTGTAAGACCGCTTGGCGCTTCTGGTTGGCGCTTCTGGTCCAAAAAGCCTTTGTCACCCAACTTTGTCACCCAACACGGACAAGTCCCGGCAGTGTTCAAGCAGGTCTTGGGCCGCCTCGCGCTCGTCGGCGTTGGCGGCGAACAGGTCCCAGCCCACGATGATGCCGTCGAGCGTGGTGACGGCCAGCAGGCGGAAGCCGTAGAAGGTTTCCTTCTTGGCCGCACAGTAGCCCAGCGCGGCCTCGGGCAGACGCAGGTGTCCCTTGCCGAAGCGTCGCCAGTGGCGCACCTGGACGGGCGTGCCGTCGATGAGTTGGCAGGGCGTGTCCGCGATGCCCATCCTCTCGACGAGATGCTGACGCATCCGGTCAGTCATCCAGCAGAGGTTACGCACCCGCCGGTTGAACTGACCCTGGCTGACCAGGCGCGGGAACAGAGGCAGGAAGTTGTTCTTCACAAGGCGCAGGAACTCGCGCTCGTCCGGGACGCCCAGCCAGTGCTGGGCGATGGACAGCGTGATGACCTCGCTGTCCGAGAACAGCGGCTTCTTGCCCGCTTTGCCCGCCAGCAGGCGCGGGGCGTTGTGTTGATACCAGTCGTCCACGATGGTGTATAATGTGGTCAAGAAGGCATCCGTCGGCATGTTCATAAAGCACCTCGCCAAAGGGTTTCTTTATGGTTTGTCGGCGGAGCCTTCGGTTCCTTTATTCGGACCAATCGGCCAAAGACAGCCTAATTTGATTTCACATCAAGCGTTAGTCTTTTTCCAACTGAGTGAAACCACTCACCCTACGTCCCAACTCGTATACGAACGCAAAAGTGCAGTATAACGCGGCAGAAAGTATTTCTAAACCCCACCGGCAGTACGCTTACATGATTGCTGCACGAGTGCGCTGAAGCTGAATACAACAACAGCGTCGTACCATAATCCTACGGCATTAGACGCCGAAACCATGACTTCTGCTGCTCCGTCCATCAAAGCCCACCAAAACGGACTAGTTCTTCTGGAACAGCGGCGTGTCGCGCTGGAGGTAGCCGCGCAGGCGCAGGACGGCCTGGGTGTGGAGCTGGTAAACGCGGGACTCGGAGACGGTGAGGACTTTGCCGATCTCCTTGAAGGTCAGGCCCTCGTAGTAGTAGAGGGAGATGACCAGACGCTCGCGGTCGGGGAGGCGGTCAATGCCCGCCGCCAGGGCGGTCTTCATGGCCGTCATCTCGACGTCGGCGGCGACGTTGGCGTTTTCGTCTTGAAGGACATCGGCCAGGTGCAGGCGCTCGCCGTCGCTGCCGCCGCCGCCAACCAGCATGTCGTCGAGGGACAGGACGTTGGCGCGGCTGGTGTTGACGAGCAGCTTCAGCAGGTCGGCCTCGGACAATCCCATCTCGGCGGCGACTTCTTCTTCGGTCGCGGGCCGGCCCAGCTTCACTTCAAGCTGGTAGTAAGTCCGTTCCAGCGCCTTGACGTTGTCGCGGACGGAACGCGGCACCCAGTCTTCTTCGCGCAGCATTTCCAGGATCGCGCCACGGATTAGGGCGATGGCGTAGGTCTCGAACTTGACCTGGCGCGCGACATCGAATTGGTCCACGGCCTTGATCAAGCCCATCACGCCCGCGCTGACCAGATCGTCGCGCTCCAGGTTGGGCGGCAGGCTGGTGACGACGCGCCCCGCCGTGATCTTGACGAGGTAGGCATAGTGGTTGATGATCTGGTCGCGCGCCTTTTGGTCTTTGCGCTGCTTGAAGCGTTTCCAGAGGTCCGGGATGTTGACAGTGGTTGCGGTTGTCATAGATTACTTCGTCATCCGTGCAAGTTCAGTCGTGCAAGTTCAGTCGTGCAAGTTCAGTTCACGTCTTTGGCGTTCGAGGACGCAGGCGCGTTCTGGTCCGGGTCGTTGTCCGGCGTCGTTTGGTCGAAGCGCGCGCCCCGATGATCCGCCGCTCCGGGTTTCGTCGGCGCGGGCGGGGGCGGCGTGACGGCGGCGCTTTGCCGCAGCACAGCGCGCAGGCCCAGCCCCAGCGCGCCGAACAGAAAAAAGGCGGCCCCGACCCGCAGCAGGCAAGCCCAAACGTCCGCGCCGGTGGCTAGGCTGATCACGCCCACCATCAGCCCGGCGAGGGACGCCACGCGCCAGGGCAGATGTTCCAAAAATGGGTTCATCGGCGCAGAAGATGAGCCGGACGCCGGAGCACGATTGGGTCACTTTCCAAATGTCTCCCAGTATACCACAGGGCGTGGTCCTTTGCAAGAAGGCAGGATGGTTGGACGTGTCTCTTCAAGGCTTGGCCGCCTGCGGGGAGAGGGCAAAGCCCGTGACATCGGCTTGGCCGTCGGTGAGGCGGGCAGGCGCGGTCCCGTCCACGTTCAGCCCGTCCACGTTCAGGCGAAGGAGATCATGGCCGCCGTCGCGCCGCCGCTGAAGAAAAAAGAGCTGCCTGCTGTCGCGCGAGAACTGCGCCGCGCCGTCATCCCCTTTCGCGATCATTTTGGGAGTGCCGCCGCCGGAAGGGATCAGGAAAAGCCCCAGGCGGGTCCGGCTGGCGAGGTCCGGCTGCCGCCACAGCTCAAAGGCGAGGAGGCTGCCGTCCGGCGAATACAGCGGATTCAGCGGGCCGATGGCCGGGTCAACGATATATGGAGTCAGTGGCTGCCGGACGTTGCCTTGTGCATCGAACTGAAGTAGGCCCGAAGCCTTCTGCCCTGCGCGCAGACCCCTGATCTGTCCCTGCACATGAAGCAAGGCAACGGCCAGTTTGGACCCGTCGGGCGACCAGGCGGGAGCGACGCCGTCGGCGGCGGCCAGCGGCGGGCCGTCCGGCTTGTCGTTCTGGGTCAAGCGGGGCGAACCGCCCAGCGTCGGCAGGACGGCCAGCGTTTGTATCCCATTGGTATCCAAGACGGCGGCCAGGCCGGGATTGGCTGGGTCGGCGGCGGACGGCTGCCAGGCAAACTCGGTCACGGCGGCGGAGGCCGTCTGAACCTGTTGGGGGTCCGTGGGATCGGTCGAATCGGGGCGCGCGGCCTGCCGGGCGGGAGTCGGCAGCAGAAGGGAGGCATCGCCCTTGCCGATGTTGATGACGGCGAGGGACGCGCCGGCCAGGTAGCCGAGGAGGCTGCTGCTGCCGGGCGCAAAGGCGGGCTGGGACTTGGCGCGGCCCCCCCGCGTCACCTGAAGGGGGTTCTTGCCGTCGCCGTCCATCAGCCAGACCTGGTTCTGGCCCCCCGCGCGGTTGGACAGGAAGGCGATCTGGCTACCATCGGCGGAGAAGGCCGGGCTGCCGTCAGCGCTTGCGCCCGAAGTCAGCGGATGCGCCCCGCCGCCGTCGGCGCGGGCGATCCACAAGTGCGAAACGCCCGGCGAACCGGTATCGGACGCATACACGACCATTCCGGCCGTGCTCACGGCACGGCGCGGCTTGGGTCCGAAGATCAGGAAATAAAGGAGGACGAGGAGGACGATCAGCAGACTGGGGACGATCAGCCAGGGCGAGAACCGGCGGCGCTTTCGCGGCGGCAGCAGGGTGGACTCATAGACAGGCCTCCCGGTCGGGCGGCGCGCGTTGAGGTCAAAGGAAGGTCCGGACGTGGAATTGGGGCCGGAGTTAGATGTCGGGTGGTCAGCCATAGCGCCTCACTGCGCGCACGGTGCGCGTTCCGAGGGTCATTATACCCGCTCCGGCCCGTTGGAGAAAGAGCCGCTCGGCCGCAGCTCTGCCGACCTTTTACCAGGTTGCGCGGAAAGCCCCTGTGATCCGGCGCATTTCGGGCAGGACCGGCCCCATGTCGGGCAGCGCCTCGCGCGAGCCGGCGGGCAGCCACAGCTTGCAGTGGCCGGCGATGAGCGTGTCGTGGCGCGGGTCCCCGTAGAGCAGCGCGCCCATCCTCCCGTTGCGCGGCGGTGTCGGCGGCGGGCGTGAGTATGGGCGTTTCTTTCTGCCGACACCGCGCGGCGAGGGGCAGCATCGTCAGGAGCACGGCGGCCAGGAGCGGCAGGCGGCAGCGGCTTTGCATCATGGGGTCTCTGGTCTGGGCTTTGGCTCCGGGGTTGAAAGGCACAGCGTCCCGCAGAGTCTCTCACAGGCGGGGCGGCTTGTCAACATTGGCGGCATTTGGTTCTTTTGGCGTCAAAGTGCTCACCCAGGGCTGAAGGTTTTATTGGGATAACCCCTGGGCTTTCGAAGTGCAAGCTCCCGAGGGTAAGGGCGCAGAAGCAGTTTCCGATGCCTGCATTATCCGATGCCCGTCGGGTGCAGTGGCTCCGCGCAGGCAGGGATTTGCTTTGTTAAAGCCCCGCCGTTCAGGGCGGGGCGCTGACACATGAGGTATACTAAAACCGATGAACTCGCGACCTCTCCTCTCCATTCTCTCCGTGCTCCTCTTCGCTATAGGCGCCCATGCTTGGGCAGCCCCGCCCGCCGCCGTGCCCTACGTCTGGCAGAATGTCGCGATCGGCGGCGGGGGGTATGTCACCGACGTTTACTGTCACCCGAAGCAGAAGGACCTGGTTTACATTCGGACGGATGTCGGTGGGTTTTTCCGCTGGGACGCCCAAGCGTCGCGCTGGATACCGATCACGGACGGGTTTGGGCGGGACCAGAGCAACTACTACGGGGGCGAAGGGCTGGCGCTCGACTCGACGGACCCGAAAGTCGTTTACATCGCGGCGGGAAAATACGAGTGGGCGTCGCCGGGAACGATCTTCAAGTCGGGCGACCAGGGGCGGACGTGGAAGAAGCTGCCCCTGGACCTGAAGATGGGCGGCAACGAGGACCACCGCTGGGGCGGGCAACGGCTGGTGGTGTCCCCGTTCCATCCGGCCACGCTGCTGTTCGGGTCGCGCAAGGATGGCCTGTGGCGGAGCGCGGACGGCGGGGCGTCCTGGGCCAAAGTCACGGCATTTGGGGGAACGACCAAAAACGGGGTGGGCATCACGGCGATTGCGTTTGGAACGAAGACCGCAGGCGTCGTGTATGCCGCCGCCTTCGGGGACGGCGTGTACGAGTCCGGCGATGACGGTCTGACCTGGCGCAAGACGGCAGGCGGGCCTGCGGAAGTCGAGCGGCTGGCGACCGCGCCGGATGGGGCGCTGTACGCGACACACGCGCACGGCGTCGGCAAGTATGTCGCGGGCCAGTGGGCCGACGTGACGCCAGCAGGCCTGGTCAACGGGGTACGCAAAGCCTTCGGCGGGCTGTCCGTGAACCCGCGCGATCCGCGTGACCTGCTGACGACGACCCAGACCGACCACTTGCACTTGTTCCGCTCTCGGGACGGCGGGGCGACTTGGGCGGAGAAGAAGACCGAGACGCATAGCTCCGTGCCCTGGTATTCGGGGGGCATGAAGCAAATTCAGTATGTCGCCGGTCTGACGTTCGACCCGTGCGTGGCGGGCCGGGTCTGGCTGACGGACTGGTACGCGACGTACCGGACCGAGAACATTGACGCCTCCCCCATCATCCTGACGAACCACGAGCGCGGGCATGAGGAGCTGGTCGTCTTCACCCTGGCCTGCCCGCCCGGCGGCCCGCCGCTGCTTTCAGGGACGGCGGACGTGGATGGGTTCGCCCATGATGCGCTGGACACGTTCCCCGCGCACGGCCTGGGTGACTACTATGGGGGCAAAGGGCCGACGTTCGGGTACACCGAAGGCCTCGCCTGGTGCGCGACCCGGCCCCTCCATGTGGCACGGGCAGGCGTGATCCCCTGGAACAACGCGGGCGGCGGGGCGCTCTCGAAAGACGGCGGGCGGACCTGGGCGGCGTTCCCGTCGTGGGACTCCCATATTCTGGCGGGGCGCGTCGCCGTGTCCGCCACCGACCCGGACACCCTGGTCGTCCTGCGCGTCGGACCTGGCCCGGCCCTGGTGACGCGCGACGGCGGCAAGTCATGGCAGAATGTCACGGGCCTGCCGGACGGCTTGATTTCCGGCGTGTGGAACTGGCAGACGCCGCTGGCCGCCGACGGGGGGAAGGCGGGGGTGTTCTACGTTTACCATAGCGGCCAGGTCTACAAGAGCGTGGACGGGGGCGCCTCCTTCGCCGTTTCGGCGACCGGACTGCCGGGCGGCGGCCAGGCTGTAGTGACCGTGCCGGGTCAGGCAAACGCCGTCTGGCTGGCGCTGGGCGATGGCGGCCTCTACCGTTCGTCGGACGGGGGGCTGACGTTCCACGCACTGCCCGCAATCAAGCAGGCGTCCCTGCTAGCCGTGGGTAAAGCCGCGCCAGGGTCAAAGAACGCGACGCTGTACCTCGTGGGCGCGCTCTTCGCCGGGCGCAAGGGCATTTTCCGATCCGTAGATGAGGGCGTCTCGTGGGACGCGATTGACGACCCGCGCCAGCCGGTCGGCGACGATCCGAACGCGATGGCGGCAAGTTTTGACACGTTCGGCCTCGTTTTTATCGGCACGAACGGGCGCGGGATTTACTACGGGAAACCGGCCGCGAATTGAAACTCGATAAGCCAATCGATAAGCCAATCGTCGCTTCCCTCTTGGTGCTGGCCCTCCTCTCGGTGGCCGCCGCTCTCCTGTGGCTTCCCGGCAGGCGCAAGTCAGAGCGCGCGGCTCCCGAAGCACGCACGGCGGGCCGACGGGTCATCGTCCCGCCCGCGACTGCCGCCGGGGCAAGAGGCGCGGCAAGAACCCCGTCCCGTCTCCCCGACCGCCGGGCGGCGGTCCGCGCAGCCCTGCGCTGCCTGAATGCGCTCTGTGACACCGGCGCCTCCGAGGGTGCCCTCGCCGAGACGCGCGGCCTCGCGGCGCAGCTTGACGCCGGCCCGCCACCCTTCGGCAAGGAGCTTTCCGCCGTGCTGACGGGCATCCTCGCGTACCGCGAGGGCGGCGGCAGCGACCGCCATACGGGACCTAAACACGCGGGGTATTCGGCGGCGCCCCTCCCCGCGTTCCCCGGCATCCCTAGGAGCCTCCTCGACCGCGCCGCCGCCGCCTGCGACGCGCGGGGCGGCCGGAAACCGGGCGAGATCGTGCTCTCCTTCGCCGGCGACTGCACGTTCGGCACGGTCAACGGCGACGGCGGCGCGGGCCGCTTCCCGTCGGTGTACCGGCGGGCGCGGCGGGCGGATTATCCCTTTGCGCTGGTCAAGCCCTGGTTCCTCAATGATGACCTGACCGTCGTCAACTTTGAATGCACCCTGACGGACGCCGCCCGGACCGCCGACAAGCAGTGGAAGTTCAAGGGGGCCGCCCGGTACGCCTCGATCTTCCCGGCGGGGTCGGTGGAGGCCGCCGGGCTGTCGAACAATCACTCGTTCGACTACCTCCAGGCCGGGTTCCGCGACACCGTCGCCAACTTCGGAAAGGCGCACGTCCCGGTCTTTTACCAGAACGCGCCTTATGTCACCACGCTCCAGGGGGTGGAGACCGTCCTCATCGGCGACTGCACGGTGGTCGGCGAGAACACCACGGTTATCGGCGGGGCGCCGGGGCGGGTCATCAGCCAGATCAGGCGTTACAAGAAGCCCGGCAACATCGTGATCGTGGTGATGCACTGGGGCAGCGAGCTGGACGCCGTTCCGAGGCCGTGGCAGCAGGCGCTGGGCAGGGAGTTCATTGACGCCGGGGCGGACGCGGTCGTGGGGCATCACCCCCACGTCGTGCAGGGCATCGAGCGCTACCGGGGCAGATGCATCGCCTACAGCCTGGGCAACTTTGCGTTCGGCGGCAATTCCCTCGCCCGCCATCCCGAAACCTTCGTGCTTCAGCTGCGCTTTCACGCCGGGGGCGGAAAAGCGAGCGTGCGGGAGGCCTCCATCGTCCCGTGCTGGATCACGTCGGGCCGGGCGAGGAGCGCGGCGGGCGTCCTGAGAAACAACTACCAGCCGAAGCCAGTCTTTGGCGAGGCCGGGGACCGGACGGCGGCCCTAGTGGTCGAGCGGAGCGCGGGGCTGGAGTACGGGGTGAAGAGCATCGGCTATCTCAGGCTGCGTTGACGGCTTCCTGAGCCAAAGATTTATTACGGGAAACCCGCCCGGCACTGAAAGGCGTCCCGGCACTGGAAGTGCCGGTCTACTCTCCGTGAAAGTCGCTCCGCGACTGAGGACAGGGGAACGTGGCTTGTCTTCAGTGCCGGAGGCACTTTCATTTCCTAATAGACCGGCACTTCCAGTGCCGGGACATCCTGTAAGGACTCGCCATGCACCATCACTGTTGTTCCCTCACCCTGTCGGCTCTGCTGCTCTTGACCCTGGATAGGCAGATTGTCCTGCCAGGGGAGAGGCTGGGGTAAGATGTGGCTGGAGGCATTCAAAGCCAGGCTTGGCATTCGGGTTTTCATCTTCCTTTCATCTTGGCAGGCAACAATTATCCTATGAAGATCCTGTTGATCGAGGACGAGCCGGGCATCGCGCGCCTGATCCGCCGGGGGCTGGAAGAAGCAGGCTACTCGGTGGACGCGACGGCGGACGGGCGGCGCGGGCTGGAGATGACCGGGGAGAAAAGCTACAACCTCCTCCTGCTGGACCTGATGGTGCCGGGGCTGGACGGCTGGCAGGTGTGCGAGGCGCTGCGGGCGCGGGGCAGCCAGGTCCCGATCCTGATGCTGACGGCGCGGGATTCGGTGCCGGACCGGGTGCGGGGCCTGGACCTGGGCGCGGACGACTACCTGCCGAAGCCGTTCGAGTTCCCCGAACTGGTGGCGCGCGTCCGGGCGCTGCTGCGGCGGGACAAGGTCCACCGGGCGCGGGTCATTCAGGTAGCCGACTTGGTGATTGACACCGGCCAGCGGCGCGTCACCCGCGCAGGCGCCGAGATCGGCCTGAGCCACCGAGAATATGAGCTGTTGGAGGCGCTGGCGGCGCACGAGAGCCAGGTGCTGACGCGCGAGGTCATCCAGGAGCGAATCTGGATGGACGAGGATTCGTATTCCAACACCGTAGACGTCTACATCGGGATGCTGCGCAAAAAGATTGACGCCGGCCACGCGCGCAAGCTGATCCAGACCGTCCGGGGGCTGGGCTATACGCTGCGCGTACCGGAAGCCGAGGCCGCCCCTTGATCGGCAGGCTGTCGGGCAGGATGACGGGCAGGATGACGGGCAGGCGGCAGTCCGTCCGCACCCAACTGGTCTGGTGGAACATCCTCGCGCTGGCCCTGCTGCTCGGCGCGCTGGGCGTCGTCGTCCGCACCCTCGTCCGCTCCACGATCATGGCATCCGTGGACCGGGAGCTGGATGTTCGTACCCGCCTGATGATGGGGCGGTGGCGTTTCGGCCCCCCCTTTGGGCCGCCGCCCGGCCCCCCGCCGCCGAGGAAACGCCGCCGTGAGCGCGGGATGGACCCAAACCCGTTCCACCCGCGCCGCTTCGATCTGGCGGGGCGCGACATAGAACGGGACCACATGGAGCCGCTCTGGGACCCGCATGGGTTCCTGATGGCCAAGACGGGCCGCCTGGTTTACACCACGGTCGTGACAGACGGCCAGCCGGTGCGCGTCCTCTCCCGCCCCTTCCCGCGTCAAGGGCCGGTCGAAGGCGTCATCCAAGCCCCCTACCCACTCGCCGATGTCAAACGCGCCATGCGCGGGCTGGACCGCGCGCTGCTGACGCTTCTGCCGGTCGCCCTGCTCTGCGCGGGCATGGGCGGGGCCTGGCTGACCGACCGCGTGCTGCGGCGAGTGCGGCGGCTGACGCAGGCGGCGGAGGGGATCGGCGCGCGCGACCTGTCCGAGCGGCTGCCGGTGACCGGCCGGGACGAGTTTTCCGAGCTGGCCGAGACGTTCAACGGCCTGCTGGGGCGTCTGGAAACCGCCTTCGGCCGGCAGCAACGGCTGATCGAGCAGCAGCGGCGCTTCACCGCCGACGCCTCGCATGAGCTGAAGACGCCGCTGACGATCATTCAAGGCAACACGAGCCTGGCGCTTTCCGGCCATCCGGCCCCCGCCGAGTACCGGCAGGCGATGCAGGAGATCGGGCTGGCCTCGGAAACGATGGCGCGCCTGGTGCGGGACCTGATCCTGCTGGCGCAGTCGGATGCGGGGCGGCTCGGCCAGGATCGGATCGAGCTGCTGGCACGGGAAGTCTTGGAGCGGGCGGTCTGCCGCGTGCCGCGCACCGGCGCGGTCATCGGCCTCGTGCTGGAAGACGAAGCGCTGTCCCTGCCGGGCAACGAGGAGGAACTGGTACGCCTGTTCACCAACCTTCTGACGAACGCCGCGCGGCACACGCCGCCGGCGGGCCGGATCACCGTCGCGGCCCGGTGCGAGGCCAGCCAGATCGTCGTCACGGTGACGGATACAGGGGACGGGATCGCGCCCGAGCACCTGCCGCATCTAGGGGAGCGGTTCTACCGTGTAGACAGCGCCCGCGCCCGCTTGGACGGCGGCACGGGGCTGGGACTGTCCATCGCGCGCAGCATTGCCGAGGCGCATGGCGGCACGATCACGTTCGCCAGCGTCCTGGGCGAAGGGACGACGGTGACGGTGACGCTGCCAGCGGAGTCATGAACCCCAGCCCTGAAGGGCGGGGCTTGTCCCTCACCCGAAAACGGGCGGAACAATAGGCGGCATGACTTCCGCCCGTGCCTTGATATTCCTGCTGGCGTTTAGGTCAGCATTCATATTGAGGCCGCAGTTTAGGCAAAGGAACTTGGCCTGGCTCTTTCGGTTCTCTTTGGCGTAATGACCGCAGACGTGGCACGTCCGAGATGTGTTTCTAGGGTCAACGAAGATGACGGGGATACCCGCTGCTTCCGCCTATGGACACGCTGTAGTGCCGTTTTCTACCTTGCGGTGACAACTACGGCAAAGGCATATAAGATTTTCGGAATCGTTTGCTTCTTCGGAAGTCGTGAATGCAAAATAGGAGCGGCGATGATGTACGTCCATGTTACGCTTTTGCTGTTCCGCATTTTTGCCACACAGTTGACAAGTATTGTTGTCACGTTGACGGACATTACGACGTGCTACTGTCCACCCTTTACCGCGCCAACAGACTTTAGATGTTCCACCCCGCCAGTTAATACTCGCTGAACCTGCATTCAGTCCAAGATGGGACATGGCGAGCTTGGCTTTGTGGGACTCAGAAAGCGGTCTCCCTATACGGGAAGCAACAGAGGCTTTTATCATGGCTTCTGCATTTCGTTTGCGAGACTCGGGGCGAGTCATTGCGCTTGCATTTCTACATTGTTTGCGATGTGCTTCCGTCCTTAAATCTTCACGGTTTGATGTGGATATTGACAGTTTGCTTCTCTTAGTCGCGTCTATGATTTCGGCAGAGAGGTTTCTATGAAGCATATTTGATATAGTCACATGGCTACATGAATACTCTAATCCAAGCGAGCGAGAAGTAACCGAGGAGTCTGAAAGCCAACGATTAACGATTACGGTTTCAGGCAATATCTTTTTCTTTGGCATACATACATTATACCACATTCGGAGACGAATTGCCGCAGTTGGTCAAACGCCCAGTTGCCGAGGAGCCAGCGCATCTGCCGTCCAAACGAAGTTCTTAAACCGTTTGCTCGTTCTCGGATACCAGAGAGGTCTTCCAAAGCGAGTGCCTTTGACAGAGAAGATGCGCATTGAACCAGTTCCTTGCTGATTTTATGATTTGTGTCGCGGACGAACCGAGACTGACGGCGGCGCGTCTTTTGGAGCCGCTTGTACGCAGAGCGCGAGTTCTTCTTTTGGAGGTGGCGGCGATGCTCTTTGACACGCTGGCGAACCGCTTTGACGACCGAACCCGAATACTGGTTGCCTTCGCTGTCCGTAGCAATCTCCGCAATGCCGAGGTCAACGCCAATCACACCTGTCGGCTCAACGGGCGGGGCTGAAGGCAGATCAATCGTGACGTACAGGTAGAACACGCTGCCTTTGAGGATTAGGTCGGCCTGGCCTTTCCTGCGTCCCAGACGGTCGGCCTGATAGTCGCCAAACCGCAGTGGCACAAGAACGCGGCCCGTAAGCGTCAGCAGAGAGACGTGGGACACGCCCTGAAACGACATGATGCGCTCGTCATACACCATCGCTCCGTGTGGTGCGAAGGTCGGCTGAATGTTCCTGTCCCGCTTGTAGGCTTCTACGGCTTTGGAGATGCACCTTACCGCCATCTGGGAGGACAGGCCGAACTCGGCCCGCAGAGTGCCGTAGACGAGAGGCTGCAAAGCAATCTTGTTGGGAAGACGCTTGGCAAAGGCAACTTCGGCCACATAGTCGCAGCCACGGTTGAACGCCTCAACGGTTTCCAGTAAAGCCTGATGCTGCTCTGGTGTCGCTTCAAGTTTCAGGACAATGACCTGTTTCATCAGGTTCATTATACCACAAACATAGCCCGTTTTAATCTATGCACAATGAATATCTTGCCTTCGGAACTAGTTCCTGCTTCGCAGGAAAGGCAAGGCGGCGTTTCCTCCCCATGTCTAAAGCCAGGGGCCTCCACGCCGCTCGGATTGGTGAGCGGGGCAAAGTCATTCAGTTCTTAAAGTGGGCGACTGAAGTCGCGGCAACGAGTTCGCAAAGTCCGCCTGCGCGGACTGAGACTAAATCCTAACCTGCGAAGGCAGGTTTCGTGCTCTTGTTGCTGCGGTTTCAACCGCCCGCACCAAGATCGTTGAGCAGAGCGCACACGCAGGATTCTGCCACAGTTTACGGGAACATCTTCCCGTGAAAACTTTATCTGCGCTCGTTCTCAGCTTTTGCCTGGGAGCCGCCCTCCCCCACCCGGCCCTCGCCGCGCCGCCTGCCGTTCTGCTGAGTGATCCGGCCCTGCCGAATGCCGACGCGGCGCTGGCCCGGTCGCTGGCCCAAGACGTTCAGGCGGCGGGCTACGCGCCGGTTTCGCGCACTGTGGCCGAGTTGACCCAGCCGGATGCGCTGGCTCCCGAACGGTGCGCGCTGCTGGTGCTGCCGCAGGCGCGGGCGCTGCCCACGACGTTGGCGCCCGCCGTGTACGCTTATCTCAAAGCCGGGGGGCGCCTGCTCGCCCTGGGCGTGCCGGCTTGGGGGATACCTCTGGTGGCGGGGCCGGACGGCCAGTGGATCACATCCGCCGAGGCGGGCGAGGCCCAGGCACTGGTTCCTGCATCGCATTCCGTCTTCGACTTCGGCGCGCTGGACCTTTCGGCCTGGCATCGCGCCAGCAACGACCTCACCGCGCCGACGCAGGAAACAGTCGCGCTGGTCGAGGCACGGGGGCGGCGCGCGTCGGCCCTGCACGTCACGGTTTCGAACCTGAGCGGGTGGGACACGTTCGCCTCGCCCCCGCTCACCGCCGCGTTCGCTGAGGGCCGGACGATGACCGTGTTTTCAGCGCGGGGCGGGCGGCGCACATCCGCCCTGGCCGTCGAATGGGACGAAAAGGACGGCGCGCGCTGGATCGCGACCGTGCCGCTGACGACCCGCTGGCAGCGCTACAGCCTGCCGCCGTCCGCCTTTCACCCCTGGCAAAACACGGATGAGCGCGCTCGGCAAGGGTTCCGCCCCCAGGACGCCGACCGTCTAGCGGTCGGGCTGGCCTTCTCGCACACCGGCAGCGTCGGCGGCACGCACGAGTACTGGATCACCTCCATCGGCACGGCAACGCCCGCCGAAGCCCCCGCCGCGCCGCCCGAGGTGAGCAAATTAGCGCCGCTGGAGACGCTGACGCCAGCCTACAAGTTCTTCCCGATCCACGGCGCGATCCGGCTGGCGGGCGGGGCGATCACGCCCCCGGCGTCGCCCGAATCGTCCCAGCCCCGTCCCACCGGCACGGGGTTTGCCAAAGGGCGCGCCGGGCGCTGGGTGTCGCTCTTGGACGCCGAAGACGCGCGCACGGGCGAGTGGCGCGGGTCGCTTGCCACGCTGCGCCTGAACTTGCCCGGCAGCGCGAACGGCGGAGGCGTCTGGGCCGCGTGGACGCCGACCGACCCTGCCTTCTACCGGCAGCCCGCCGTGCGGCGGCTGCTGACGCAGACGGTGCGGCGGATGCGCGACGGCCTGTTTCTGACCGAGGGTGGGGCCAATTTCTACACCTATTTCCCCGATCAGCCCGTCACGCTGGGCGCGCGGGCCGTCAACCTGGCCGCGCCCGGCAACAACGGGCGGGCGGGGGGATTGTCCGTGACGGTTACAAACAGCGCCGGGCGCGTCCTGGTGAAGCGTTCCTGGCCCGTCACCCTGACGCGCGGCGGCACGTTCGCCCAGGGGTTCATTTGGAACCCGCCGGCCGTCTGGCGGGCGGGCGGCTGCACGGTCACGACAATCCTGACCGAAAACGGGCAGGTCGTGGACCGCCTGGCGCACCAAATCCATGTCTGGGCGCCGCCCGCGCATCCCGATTGGGTCACAATCAAGCCTGACGGCCACTTTTCCTTGGACGGCCGCCTGTGGCGCGTCAACGGCGTCAATTACATGCCGTCGTCAGGCATCGGCCAGGACAACGGGGCGCTGTTCGAGCAGTGGCTCAGTGCCGCCGCCTACGATCCCGCCGTCGTCGAGCGGGACCTGACGCACATCGCCGGCCTGGGACTAAACGCCGTCAGCGTGTTCCTTTACGACGGTTCGCTTCCTGCCCAGAACTTGCTGGACCTGCTGCGGCGCTGCCGCGAGCACCGCCTGCGCGTCAACCTCAGCCTGCGGCCCGTGGTCTCGGATTACTTGCAGGAGGCGGGCCGCGACGAGGCGGAGCGGCGGGCGTGGAAGACGTTCTCCACGATCATCACCTATTACCATCTGGCGCAGAACGACACCGTGTTCGCCTACGACATTGACTGGGAGCCGGACTTCGCCCGCTATGGACGGCAGCGCCGCACCGACGCCGACTGGGCGGCCTGGGTGGAGACTCGTTACGGCAGCGTCGCCGCCGCCGAGTCGGCCTGGGGCGTCCCCGCCCCGCGCGACAGTCAGGGCCGTCTCACCGGCCCGTCGGGCAAGTCGCTGACCCAGGCGGGCGGGCCGGAGACCAAGATGATCGCTGCCTACCGCCGCTTTCTGGACGACTGGCTGGCCGAAACCTACGGCATTCCCGCCCGACGCCTCCGTGCCCTGGCCCCGCACCAGTACGTTTCGTTCCGCATGACCGGCGCGAGCGACCCGCTTTGGGACGACGGCGGCGAGAGCTACCAGTTCGAGGGTCTGGCCCGCGCCGTGGACTTCCTTTCCCCCGAAAGCTACGGCCAGGTCGGGACGCCGGACGGCGACCTCGCCATCCCCTTCCGCATCGCCTACGGCCGCTCAGTCGCCCCGCATGAGCCGATCCTGTGGGCCGAAACCGGCCTGAGCGTCTGGAATCAGGGCTTGGAGGCCGACGACCCCGAAGCGCTGGCGACCCAGGGTACGGACTACGCCAAGTTCTACGATCTCGCCCGCGCGTCCGGCGCGGACGGCATCGTCTGGTGGTGGTATCCCGGCGGCTTCCGCGTCGGCGAGAACAGCGACTTCGGGCTGATCAACCCCGACGGCACCGACCGCCCCGCCACCGCCATCGTCCGCCGTGAAGGACCCCGCTTCCTCAACGCGCCCCTGTCCCCCGCCCCGAACGTCTGGCTGGATTACGACCGCGACCAGCACCCGGATGGCGCGGTCGGCGTCTTCCGCGCCCTCAAAGTCCCCTTCGCCGATGCGCTGGCACGCGGCCAGCATCCAGGGCTGCGAGTGAAGAATCTGCGATGAGAGACAGCGTCCGCCTGTCCCCTAGCGCCCAGCATGAGGGGCAACGCGGGCATGGCGACGGACAGCGGCAGGAAGACGATCAGGATGAGAAGCGGGGCGCCCGTGGGTTTTCTCCTCAGCCTCCCATGCCCTAAAGGGCACGACTAAACAGCCTTCGGCCAAAAAGCGCCGCTTCTGCACTGGCAGGCCGCCCCAATAACCGAGATGCGGAGGGTGCGGGGCTAAGAAAAGGCTGATCCTCACTGCCGCGAAGCGGTACTTCTTGGCGTCTTCGCCGCATAGCCGTGCCCTTCAGGGCATGGTCTTTAGTTCTCGCCCTGATGCGCTGGAACAGGGTAATCGCCTATAGCCCCCGGCACTGGAAGTACCGGTCTACTCAAAGTGAAAGTCGCTCCGCGACTGAGGACAGGTTGACAGAGACTGAGGACAGGTTGACAGAAATCTTCTTCAGTGCCGGAGGCACTTTCACTGCGAGTAGACCGGCACTTCCAGTGCCGGGGCCTCCATAGGCAATAGATATTCCGTGAAACAATTTTACCCCCTAGATGTAGTGCCTGCTTGGATGGCAATAACACAACATTTTGTGGAATTTTCAGCCCAAATTTTATTCCACGGAATATCTAATCGCCCTGATGCGCTGGAAAAGTCCCCTTGCTTTTCCTGTGGGGTGGTGTTATAATTGGCGCAATCTAAGGCAGCGCCTGACGCTGCGCGCGCGGAGGAAGATCACGCATGGCTCTGAAAGAAGCGCAAGTGGGGAAAGCGGCGCCCGCAACGGCCGTCGAACGCCCGCCCCGACCCCCTCGCCCGGCCCCGCCGGAGATGAAGCGGCGCGATGCCTGGTGGGTGCAGCCCCTGCTCACCTTTTTGACGCTGGCCGGGTTCGCCGTGTACGCGACCTGGCGGGCGTTCGAGAACGCGCACTACCGCTCCGGCCCGTACCTCTCGCCGTTTTACTCGCCCGAGATCGTGACCAAGTGGATGGTGCTGGGGCGGCACTTCTCGCCCGCGCTGTTCATCCTGCCGTTCCCCCTGTTCTTCCGCGCGACCTGCTACTACTACCGCAAGGCGTACTACCGCGCCTTCTTCTGGGACCCGCCCGCCTGCGCCGTGGGCGAGATCGCGCCGCGCAAGAACTACACCGGCGAGCGCGAGTTCCCCTTTGTGCTGCAAAACCTGCACCGCTACGCCTTCTACTTCGCCGTGGTCATCCTGGTCATCCTGTGGTGGGACGCGGGGCTGGCCTTCGACTTCGGCGGGCGCTTCGGCATGGGGCTGGGGTCGCTGGTGTTCCTGGCGAACATCGGCCTGCTCAGTCTGTACACGTTTTCATGCCACTCCTGGCGGCATTTATCCGGCGGCTGTTCCAACTGCTTCTCCTGCTCGGCGGGGGCGAAGGTAAAGCACAGTGTTTGGGAGCGGGTGACGCACCTGAACGAGAACCACGCGCTCTGGGCGTGGCTGAGTCTGTTCAGCGTCGTCATCACCGACCTGTACGTGCGCTGCCTGGCGACGGGCGTGATCCAGGATGTGCGGTTTTTCTGAGGATACGGGCAGGCACGGCAGAGGGAAGGGCAGGCACGGGGGCCTGCCCCTACAAAACCGGGCTACAAAATAAGAGGGGCACAAAACAGAGCAAGAAGGAAGAAAGAACAAGAAGGGCGGCCACAAGAAATAAGAAGGGCGGCCACGGGGGGCCGCCCCTAAAGGAACATCGGCTAGGGAGGGCAATAATGTACGACCCAGACGTTCATCATCGGCGATCAATCCGGCTGTCCGGCTATGATTACACACAGGCGGGGGTTTATTTCGTAACAGTCTGCGTTCAAGATCGCGCCTGCCTTCTCGGACAAATCTGTGACAGCCAAATGCAGGAAAATGCGGCAGGCCAAATGGTTCGGACAGCCTGGGAACAGATACCAGTTCGGTATCCGGGTGCTGATGTTGATGAATTTGTCATCATGCCTAATCATGTCCACGGTATCCTTCTGTTGACTGAATCGGCTCAGGAAGATGCTTCTTTCTCGCTGACAGATGTCGTGCATCGCTGGAAGTCCTGGACAACGACTTTGTACCGGCATGGGGTTTATGAACAGGGATGGCCGCCCTTCCCTGCACGGCTCTGGCAACGCAACTATTACGAGCACATTGTCCGCAATGAAGGCGAATGGCAAACAGTGCAGGACTATATCAGAAACAATCCTGCCCACTGGCAGAGCGACGACGAATACATCCCGTAGGGGCAGGCCCCCGTGCCTGCCCTTACATCACCGCAGGCCCCCGTGCCTTAGAACAGACACAAGGGCAGCCACAGACACAAGGGCAGCCACGGGGGGCTGCCCCTACGGGCATTGATAAACTATGGACTCTTACGAAACGTTTGAATCGGACGTGCTGATCGTCGGCGCGGGCGGGGCGGGGCTGCGGGCGACGGTCGCCGCCCGCGAGGCGGGGTGCAGCGTCAACCTCGTCTGCAAGTCGCTGCTGGGCAAGGCGCACACGGTCATGGCCGAGGGCGGCGTGGCCGCCGCCCTGGGCAACATGGGTGAGCCGGACTCGTGGCAGGTTCACTTCATGGACACCATGAAGGGCGGACAGTTTTTGAATAACCCGCGCACCGTGGAGATCTTCGCCCAGGAAGCCCCAGAGCGGGTCTGGGAACTGGAACAGTACGGGGCGGTCTTTGACCGGACGCCGGAGGGGCTGATCTCGCAGCGGCCCTTCGGCGGGCACACCTACCGGCGACTGAACCACGTCGGCGACCGGACCGGGTTGGAACTCATCCGCACCATGCAGGACAAGGCCGTGTCTTACGGCATGGACGTCCACATGGAGGTGACGCTGACGCGGCTGCTCCTCGACGGCGACCGCGTGGCCGGCGCGTTCGGCTACTCGCGCGAGACGGGCCGGTTCGTCGTGTTCAAAGCGAAAGCCGTCGTGCTGGCAACGGGCGGTTGGGGGCGGATGTACAAGGTCACGTCGAACTCCTGGGAGTCCACCGGCGACGGCCTGATGATGGCTTATGAGGCGGGGGCGGAGCTGATGGACCTGGAGATGGTGCAGTTCCACCCGACCGGCATGGTCTGGCCGCCCGGCGTCCGGGGCCTGCTCATCACCGAGGGCGTCCGGGGCGAGGGCGGCGTCCTCAAAAACAAGAACGGCGAGCGGTTCATGTTCAACCCGGACTATATGCCGGACAACTACCGGGGTCAGTTCGCCGAGACCGACGAAGAGGGCGTCCGCTGGCTCGACGACAAGAAGAACAACCGCCGCCCACCCGAGCTGCTCCCGCGCGATGTGGTGTCCCGCGCCATCTACAAAGAAGTGCTGGCGGGCCGGGGCAGTGAGCATGGCGGCGTGTACCTCGACGTCTCCCACCGGGGCGAGGCGTATGTCAAGCGCAAGCTGCCTTCCATGTACGAGCAGTTCCACGCGCTGGGCGACGTGGACATCACCAAGCAGCCGATGGAAGTCTACCCGACCATCCACTACACGATGGGCGGGATCAAGGCCGACCCCGAAACCGGCGCGACGACGGTTCCCGGCCTGTACACGGCGGGCGAATCGGCGGCGGGCCTGCACGGGGCCAACCGCCTGGGCGGCAACTCCCTGTCCGACATCCTCGTCTTCGGCAAGCGCGCCGGGGAAGCCGCCGCCGCCTACAGCCAGACAGCCTCATTCGGGGCGATCCACACCGACCAGATCGCCGACGAGTCCGCCCTGCTCCTGTCCCCCTTTGAGAGTGGCGGGTCGGAGAACCCCTACACGCTCACCCAGGAGCTTCAGGAAGCGATGCAGAAGGGCGCGATGATCGCCCGCACGGAAGCCGGCCTGACCGAGTGCCTCGCCACCATTTTAGACCTGCAAGCCCGCGCCAAGAACCTCTGCATCCAGGGTTCGCGCATGTTCAACCCCGGCTGGCACGGCGCGCGCGACATCCGCTTCATGCTCAAAACCAGTGAAATCATCGTCCGCTGCGCCCTCGCCCGCACCGAAAGCCGGGGCGCGCAGTGGCGGCTGGACTTCCCCGACAAGGACCCGCAGTGGGGCAAGCAAAACCTCATCGCCGTCAAGGACGGCGACGCCGTAAAGATCACCCCCCGCCCCCTGCCCGAAATGCCGCCCCACCTGGCGGCGCTGTTCGAGGAGAAGTAACACAGACGTTTGAGCCTTTAGGGCTGACATATACAAAGGGAGCAAAATAGGATGAACGTCTGGCGAATAGTGGCACATCACGAACGCCCAGCAGAAATGGCCGAGTGGAGCCGTCGCGAAGGGGTCATTGCTATCGGCTGGGGTGGCATGGGAGACTTACGACAGCGACAATTCCGCAATGAAGTCGACCTAACCCGCTTGGTAGCCAACTCCCATGCCAGCAGCAGCGTCAGCAACTACGTCAATGGTGGGCGCTCTCTGTGGCGGCTCTACAATGAGATGCAAAAAGGTGATCTGGTCATCGTTAGCGCCTCTGGTTGGCGGGCGCTGACAATGCGCGTGATGGGAGACTATTACTACGTCGGCGAACGAGAGATTGGCTCTTACGAACACAGGCGGAAGGCGGAAGTGGTACAGATCGACCCAAGTATCCTTTGGCACATCGCGGGCGGAAAGGCACCTGGCGAAAACATTCGGCGCACCTTGATACGCTGTGCCAAGACCTTGAGCGAAGCGGACTTCAAGGCACTTGCCGAATAACTTATCAGCTACTCAAAGCCGGGCATCGTGCGATTCATCGTGTCAGGCCGCGCCCGCTTCGCAAAATGCTATACTGAGCCAGGGAGGAAATGATGATGGCTGAGACGATGACGCTGGGACCGACTCAAGAGGAGGAGGCGGAAATGGAAGCGACGCTTCAAGGATACTTTGATGAGATTCGGCGACTGAATGAGCAGATGGCGCGGGAGGACACTGAAATCGCGCGCCTGCGGGCGGAGACGGAGGCCATCGCGGCGGACTCGCGCGCCATCGGAGCAAGGATAGAAAAGATAGCCGAGGAAACACGCGCCATCGCGGCGGAGTCACGGGCCATCGGCGAGGAGTCAAAGGCCATCGGCCTAGAGACGCGCACCATCGGGGAACAGTCCCGAGCCATCGGCCTGGAGTCACGGGCCATCGGGGAACAGTCCCGAGCCATCGGCCTGGAGTCATGGGCCATCGGGGAACAGTCCCGAGCCATTGGGGAACAGACGAAAGCCCTGCGCCGTGAGACGCTGGCGGCGATAGCGATGCTGGGGGCGGACTAGGCGATGTGGAAACAGGTCGTGGATTACGCCAAGCAGATAGTCGCGCTGACGCAGGAAATCCACAAGAACAAAACAGACATCAAGGCACTTCAGGAAGGGGCACAGGCAGAGCGCCAGGAGAGTCGGGAGTCACGTCAACAAGTCGAAGGGGTCCGCCAGGAGATTCGCGACGTCCGGCAGGACATCCGCGATGTCCGGGACGAGGTTCGCAGCGTTCGGGACGAGGTTCGCAGCGTTCGGGACGAGGTTCAGGAAGTCCGCACCGAAGTCCGAGATGTCCGGGAAGAAATCCGCAGTGTCCGGGAAGAAGTGCGAACCTTGCGCGAAGAAGTGAGGGCGACACGCGAAGAAAGCCGGGAAGTGCGCCAAGACCTCACGTTGGCGGTGCAGCGGATCGCGTTCGAGATGGGCCGCCTTCGTGAAAGCAGCGCGCACGAGCGTGAAAACGTCGCGCTGCTCCTGGAAGCCCGGCTGCAACAGTTCGAGCGGCGCTTGCCCGGCGGAACACTCGGTGAGCAGGAAGCGGAGTGAAATTATGGCCGATCAAGTCACAGTGAACGTGATTGACCGCGATGCCGAAAACGACATGCTCGCGCGTCAGTTACATGATAAGGCGACGCGCGGCGGGGCGCTGACACCCACGGAAGAGGCGACTCTGGAAGCCTGGTATAAGCGGCAGGATGCACAAGAAAATGCGCTCCTTGCCTCGGCCACGCCGCAGGCGGCGAACCTGCGAGACCTGTGGAGCGAGGTGGAGGCGGCATCGGCGCAGATGTTGGCGGTGACGCAGCACATTCAGACGCTGATTGCGGAGAACGAGGCGCTGCGCCAGGAGATCGCGACGCTCTCTCAGCAACTGGCGCGGGCGGCCTCTCTCCAGGCAGCAGGAGCGTTTCCCAGGAAGCCAGGGAGCAGGTGAGGCAGCGGGCCAACTTTGCCTGTGAATACTGCGGCGTCACCGAAACGGACACGGCAGGACAGTTGACCCTCGACCACTTCCGGGCGCGCGCCGGAGGAGGCAGTGACGCTTTGGACAACCTGCTGTATTGCTGTCATTGCTGCAACGAATATAAATCGGACTACTGGCCGCAAGAACCCGAGTCCCCGGCCCTGTGGAACCCGCGTCAGGAGGCGGCGGCTGTTCATTTTGTGGAACTCGCCGACGGCAGGCTCTATGCCACCGGCCCGACGGGAGCATTCACGCTCAACCATCTGCGGCTCAACCGGCCCCCGCTTGTCGCTTTCCGTCTGCGGCGGAGGCAGAGCCAGGAAGAACAACACTTGCTGACACGCCTGCGGGACATCGGCGTCTTGGTGGAGCAACTGCACCGGCAGCAGACGGCTTTTTTGGAAGAACATCGCGCTCTACTGCAAGAGCAACTGCGTGTACTGAAACTCCTCCTGGATCAGCAACCGCCGGGACACGGGTAAGGGCAGCAAGAAACGAGGACCGAATGGCCGACCAAATCACATTGAACGTGTTTCGCGGGGACGCCGAGGGCGGCGGGGAGATCAAGTCGTACCAAGTGCCGACGTTTGACGGCATGGTGGTCTTGGACGCGATCCACTATATCCAGGCGCACCAGGACAGCTCGCTGGCGTGCCGGTGGAACTGCAAGGCGGCCAAGTGCGGCTCGTGCAGCGCCGAAGTGGACGGCAAGCCGAAGCTGCTGTGCAAGACGCGGGTGGACCAGTTCCCGACCGGGAGCATCAACGTCGGGCCGCTGCGGGCGTTTCCGCTGCTGAAAGATTTGGTGACGGACGTGTCGTGGAACTACCGGACGGCGCGCAAGATCGCGCCGCTGACGCCCGCCCCGGATGCGCCCAAGCCGTTCGTGATGCAGCAGGTAGACGTGGATCGGGTGCAGGAGTTCCGCAAGTGCATCGAGTGCTTCTTGTGCCAAGACGTGTGCCACGTCCTGCGCGAGCATCAGCGCCAGGACGCCTTCTTCGGGCCGCGCCAGATGGTGCGGATCGCCGCGCTGGATATGCACCCGATGGACGCAGTGAACCGGCGGGAGCAGCTCAAGGGCGAGGCCGGGGTCGGCTTCTGCAACATCACGAAATGCTGCACCGAGGTCTGCCCGGAGCACATCCACATCACGGACAACGCCATCATCCCGCTCAAGGAGCGCGTGGTGGACGACTATTTCGACCCGGTGCGGAAGCTGCTTCAGATCTTCGTGGGCAAGAAGAAGTGACCTGAGCGCCGCTGACGGCGGCCCCCGTTGCCTGTAGATGGAAAGGAAACGGCCATGTTCGAGACAGCGATGACGGCGGAAAAAGCCAGTGCCGAGAAAGTCTGCTTGCGGTGCGGCGGCGACAAGCTGATGTCCGCGCACTTGGAGCACCCCATCGCCTTCTGCGTGGACCATGTGACGCATCATGGGCGGGTCCACCTGAGCCTGAAGGCGCTGCTGTGCCAGGAGTGCGGCCACGTCGAGTTCTGGATGCCCGACCCGTCGCAGCTCGTCGGGACGCATGGGGCGGCGGAGAAGACGAAGATTCAGGAAGAAGATTTCTGAGCAGCGGGCGCCCGACCTTGAAAGGCCGGGCTACTATAAGTGAAAGTGCCTCCGGCATTGAAGATAAGCTGACGGATGACCTGTCTTCAGTCGCGGAGCGACTTTCATTCGGGAGTAGCCCGGCCTTGAAAGGCCGGGCCATGTCGCGTCGTCAGCGGCCTGCCGCCTTGCGCGCGGGGATGACGTAGAGCGTGACGCTCTGCGCGGGCAGGGTCGCACTCAGGCGGCTGCCGGAGACGGCGGCGTCGGGCAGGCGGGTGATCGGGCCGGCGCCGGACAACTGCCACGCTTGGGCCGTTGCACCGGGGGCGAAGCGGGACAGGGACAGGGCGACGGGCGTCGGGCCGGACAGGGCCTTGTTGATGACCATGACGGTCAGCGCGCCGTCGGACTGGCGCACGGCGGCAAAGGAGGCCAGCGTGTCCGGGTCGGGGACGCGGTCCAGGACGCTGATGCTGCCGAAGGTGGATTTTTTGCCGTCGTAGTTGCGGTACATCTGCATCGCCTTGAACGTCGGCGAGGCGAGGGCAGGAGTAGTCCAGCGGGTCGCCAGGTCCAAACCCTCACGGCCGAAGATGCCCCAAACGTCGGCTTGGGCGGTCGCGCCGCTCATGCTGCCCTCGGCCCCCCAGTTGTACTCCGTGATGCCGATTTTGGTGCCAGGATAGCCCGTCGCCACCCACTGCTTGAGGCGCGGGATCAGCATGATCTTGTCTTTGATCCAGCTTTCGTCGGTGTAGGTCGGGTCCCACAGCGCCCGCGTCGAGCGGCTGCGTAGCTGCTCGATCTTGGGCGAAACGTTGTCGCCGCCGTCGCCGCCCTGCGGGTAGATGTGGACGGTGAAGTAGTCCAGGAGCCGGCGGCCGGTCTTGGCGTCGTGCTTGTGGAGCTGGTCCAGCAGCCAGGGCAGGTAGTCCATGCCGCCGTGCGCCGCCCGGTCGGGGAAGGCGCCGTCCCAGTGATGCGCCGCCCCGTACTGCTCGTCCGCGCCGCTGTAAAGGTAGCCGTTCCAGCCCCACTCTTCCGGGCCGAGCGTCTTGGCGGCGGGATCCAGGGACTTCACCATCGCCGCGTAGGCGACCGTGTCGTTCAGCACTTCGGCCATCGTCGCCCCCTGCGGGTGCGCGTCGCGGTGCGTGGAGTGCCACAAGGCCGGCTCGTTGTCCAGCAGGTAGTAGCCGACGCCGTCCGCCGACGCCTTGCCCCACTTCGTTGTCAAATGCTGGAGCCAGCCGCGCTGGAAGGCGGGCGTGGCCGGGAGGTTGGCGTCATGGGGGTCCGTGCCGGTGATGTCCGTCTTGCCGTCCGGCTTGACACCGTTGCCCGCATCGGGCATGTACGGGTCGGTCTTCGGCTGCGGACCATACTTTTTGACCGAGAAGCCGGCCGTTTTTTCGCGGTTCGGGCCGAGTTTGGCGACCCAGCCCAGCATGGGGACGGTGAGCATGGGCTGCGCCCCGCCCGCCTTGCTGGCGGCGACAAACGTGTCGGCGCTCTCGCCCGGCACGGCGCTTTTCTCGCCGATGCTTTCAAAGAAGTAGTCGTTGGCGTGGTTGGTAGCGTTCGCCTTCCAATTGTAGCGCGTCTCGGCGTTGCCGCCGCTGCGGTTGAGCGTGGCGTTCAAGGCGCGGAGCTGATCGGGGGAGGCGAAAGCGACGCCGTAGATCAGCGGGCTGATGAGATGCCGGTTCGCCCCGGCGTCAATGGTGATGAGCGTCGGCGCGGCCCCTGTGTTTGGGACGTCCGGCGCGGCCTGATTGGGCGGCGGGGCGGCCGGGGGCAGGGCGGGAGCGCCCGGCGCGGCGGGCGCGGTTGGCAAGGGCCCCAGGACGGGCGGCGGCGGCGGGAGGTCCACCTGGGCGACGGCGGCCATCGCGGCGCACAGTCCCATCCCGGCGGCTAACGTGAGGGCGAGTTTGTTCATGGGTGGCGTTCATACATCCCCGCCGAGGGGCGGGACTTTCGGGAGTGTTGGGCGGCTTGTGCCGAGTTGATTATACCCGCTCCCAGGGCGATGGAGAGAGAAGACAGAAGAGCGCCCGCTTCCGTTCGGAAGCGGGCGCAGTTGTTTCGGGCACTCAGCGGCAGCGAGCCGTCGCTTGTAAATACGCATCAGAAGCGGCGAATGTTTACAAATTTTCAAGAGCCGTTGACATACATCGGATTATACTATATAATGGCTTCAAGATCGGATGGTGAACCATTGGACGACGAGCGAGAACTGCTGAAGGGCAACACGCCGACCCTGGTGCTGGCCGTGCTGGAGGACGCGCCGCTGCACGGGTACGCCATCGCGCGGGAGATCAACCGGCGCAGCGACAACGCCCTACGCTGCAAGCAGGGAACGCTGTACCCGGCCCTGCACGCGCTGGAACGCGACGGCCTGATCCTGGGCGCATGGGAGACCGGCGGCGGGGAGCGGCCCCGCAAGGTCTATGCGCTGACCGACGCGGGCCGGGCGGAACTGGCGCGGCGCGTCCGTACCTGGGACGCCTTTTCCCGCGCCATCGAGCAGGTGATCGGAGGACAAGCGCGTGAGCGGACAGCAGAATCTTAGGATGGTGCAGACGCCCGCGTGGGGTTCGGACGTGCGGGAAGACGCCTGGGTTGAGGACTACCTCGACCACCTCTGCGCGCCCCTGGTCGGCATCGTCCCGCTGGCCGAGCGGCGCAATCTGCGCGACGAAGTGCGCGCCCACCTGGAAGCCCTGGCCGCCGAGTACGGCTTCGAGGGCAAATCGCCCCCAGAGGCGACCGGCGCCGCCCTGCAAGAACTGGGCGAGCCGTGGCAGGTGGGGCAGACCTTCCTCCGGGAGTGGCTTCAGGGTTCCCCTCACACCGCGCCCGCGCGCCTTACCCGCCAGGCCGCCCTGCGCGCCTTCGGCTTCTTCGGCGTGGCCGCCCTGCCCACCTGGGCACTGCTGGAACACCGCGCCCTGGACCCTTCGGCAACGGACTTAACGCCCTGGCTCGTGCTGCTGGCCGCCCTCTCGCCTCTCGTCGCCGGGACGCTTCTGGGGTTGGGGCTGCCCCCACGGATGGGCCGGGGCCTGTGCTGGGCGCTGGGCATCCTGACCCTCCACGCCCTCGCGGCGGGCGCGCTGCTACTGCCCCAAAGCGACGGCTTCGGCTTCGCCCTGTGCCTCCCGCTCTGGTGGCTGCCGGGGGGCTGGCTTTCGGCCACCGCGACCGCCCACCTCGTCCGCAGCCACCGCCGCCAGCGGTTCCTGAAGGGCGTGCGGTTCCTGAAGGGCGTGGGGTAGCGGGCTGTGAGGGCACGGGGCTGAACCCCCGTGCTTTAGAAAAGCAAATCCCCGCCTGCGCGGGCATCAGAGCACAAGAGAGAAACGTAGGGGCGCGATTCATCACGCCCTCCTAAATCCTCGCCCGCGCAGGCGGGGGCTTGCACTATTGAAGCACGGGGGTTCAGCCCCGTGATCTCTGGCTCACGGGAGACCGCCCATGTTTCGCAAAGGCTTCACGCTGATTGAACTGCTCGTCGTCATCGCCATCATCGCGGTTCTCACGGCCATCCTGTTCCCTGCCTTCGCCAAGGTCCGGGAGAACGCCCGCCGGGCGGCCTGTCAGTCCAACCTGAAACAGCTCGCGATGGCCTTCACCCAGTACACCGAGGATAACGACGAGCGGATGCCGGGCGCGACAGATGGCGGCAACGGGGGCGCGGGCGTACACGGGGGCTGGATGTTCTTCAAGACGTTCGACGCGCCGCCCGCGCCGGGGGCCTTTGACCCCGCCCAGGGGGCCATCTACACCTATATCAAGAGCCGGGCGGTCTACGTCTGCCCCGACGACTCGCCGGGGCAGTCGGCGGGTGACTCCTACGCGATCAACTCCTGCGTCACGGACATGTACACCGGCTTGCAGCCCGATCCGGGCAGGGCGCTGGCCGCGTTCGATGCGCCCACGTCGTTCGCGCTGCTGACCGAAGAGGCATTTTCAAACGGCTCCCCGTTCGATGGGCTAGGCGGGGGCACATCCACGGATGACGGCATCCTGTGGTACGTTGACGCGGACAATGCGCTCTCGACGCGCCACAACGGCGGGTCGAACGTCGCCTTTATAGACGGTCATATCAAGTGGTATCGGCCCGCCGTCCTGGACGCGCAGTATTTGCGGACCGGCGGCGTGGCGGGCGGGGCCTGCCCGTAGCCGTAAGTTCGGGAAAAAGAGGGGACAACATGAAACGAACTTCCGGCTCACTGCGAGCCTTTACACTAATCGAACTGCTGGTCGTGATTGCGATTGTCGGCCTGCTGGCCGCGATCCTCTTCCCGGTCTTCGCCAAAGTGCGCGAGGACGGGAGGCGGACAACGTGCCAAAGCAACCTCAAGCAGCTCGCGCTGGCCTTCCTGGCCTACGCGCAGGACAACGGCGAGCGCCTGCCGGCGCAGACGGGCGACTGGCAGCCGGACCCGGTGAAGAACCACAACGCGATTACGAATGATTGGGAACTCAAGCTGCTCCCCTACACCAAGACTCGGGAGATCGCCCGCTGCCCGGATGACACGGCCTCCATTCCCTACACCGACCCGCAGACGGGGGTGACGTTGCTCCACTCATATGCCGTTCCGGGCAACGTCGCCGGGCGGCCCCTGGCCCAAGTTCCCGCGCCCGCCCTGACGGTGCTGCTCGCCGAGTCCCATACCCTGGGGCGTAACGACAGCCTGGACGCCATCATCCCCACACTCGGCAAGAAGCGTTTTACACCGGATGACGGTGTGATTTTTGAGATGCCGGATTTCCGCCACAATCGCAGGACGAACTACCTCTTCCTAGATGGGCACGTCAAGACTCTGCCAGGCCCTAACCCGACGTTCCCCGGCTACAAGACCGACGCGGACGGGATCGCCCTGTGTGACGCCACCCGCCCCCTGCCGCAGTAGCCACTCAGGGCATCACGCCCGGTGTCGCCGCGCCGGGGGTAGGGAAGACCTGGATGCCGCTGATCTTCGGCTCGTCGGCGGACCCGCGCGTGAAGGCAATGACGATGTGGCCGCTGCGGTCGGGCACGAAGCCGGGGAAGTCGCGGACGAGCGCCTTGTTCGCGCCGCCCGCCTCGGCGAAGACATCGAAGTCGGTCAGCACGCGCCGCCCGTTGATGTCCACGTTGAAGCGGCGCTTATTGGCGGCGTGGTAGGTCGTCTCGGCGAAGTGCAGGCGGACGGTATAGCTCTCGCCGGGGGACGAGGGCGGCAGGGGCAGGGCGTAGGTGCAGGCCCCCCAGCGCTCGGACTGGTAAACGGCGGGCGGGGCGGCATGGGGGGCGCTCACGTCCATTGCGTCTCCGACGGTCTTGGCGCTGCCGCCCGTGAAGTCCGTGTCCGTCGTGAACCCGCCGTCGGCAGGTGTGGGTGGGGCGGGGCTGAAGGTGTAAAAACCGGGCGCACTGCCGCCGCAGTTGATGCTCAGGGTACGGGGCGCGTTGGCGCTCGGACGCGGGGCGGAGGCGCTGCGGACCAACGCCCCCGGATTCGGGACGACGCGGACGGCGCTTTGGACGGTCGCGGACGCGGGGTGGACGGTCACGTTCCAGCCGTCCAGGGCCAGCAGGGGCGCGTCGCCGCCCAGGTCGGCCGTCTGCGCCTCCACCGTCACCACCTTGCTTTCGCCGGGCAGGAGCGAGACGTAGTTGTCGCTGTAAAAGACCGGCAGGACGCGCGCCCCCGAACGCGCCTTCCGTAGCTGCAAATGCGCCATCAGGGCGACGGAGCGGGCCGGGTTGTGCAGGGTGACGGTCAGCAGGCACTTGCCGCCGAGGTCACGGCGCACGGCGCGAGCCGTCAGCGCGACCGTGGGCAGCGTGTCCAGTGATTGAAGATCGTCGGGATGGGCCGGGTCTGCCCGCCAGTAAAAGTTGTCCGAGAGCAGCCTGTGCCCGGCGTCGCGCAGTTCCAGCTTGACGAAGTGGACGGCGGACAGGGCGGCGGGGAAGGCAATGGCCCCGGTGTCCGTGGCCGCGCTGGGGGCCGCCGTCACGGCGTCGGTGTGCGTGTAGGCGAGGCTGCCGTCGAGGTTGTAAATAGAAGTCTTGGCCGTGACATTCGCCAGTGCCCGTGGGGTATTGTTGACGATTAAAACGTGCCCGTCGGTCTCGTTCATCTGAACATGCACCGGCTCGCAGCCCTTCCGCGCGGCAAACAGCGAGGCGTTCGGCTCCAAGTCCCAGCTATAGAGCTGCCAGACGAACGAAGGCTGGGACGGGTTGCTCATCCAGGTCAGTACCCCTGTCGCGGGGTGGAACAGCTTGGCGTTGCGGCCCTCGTACATGGCGCGGAACGCCTCAAAGTTCATCATCTGGGCCTTGCGGACGAAGTCGGCCAGACTGTCGGGCCGCCCATAGCGCGCGCCCAGGGTGCTTGGATACCAGTCGCCGCCTTGCGCGCCGCGCGCCAGATCGTGCTCGGCCCAGTCGTCGTTGATCGTGTTCCAGTCTTTCTGAGGCATCATCCCCTGGACGGATTCCAGAGTGGGAACCGAAACCGACCCGACTTCGGTCTTGAACGCCTCGCCATAGTTGTAATACTCGCGCGGCGCGCGCCAGAAGTACGGGCCGCCGGAGTTGACGCCGTGGCCCGCCGTGGACGACCGCTGGTAGAGGCGCTGCGGCTCCAGTTCGGCCATCAGTTTTTGGATACCCTGGTCAATGGCGGGCGGCGGGTCGCCCTCGTTGCGGGCGCACCAGAGGGCGATGGACGGGTGATTGCGGAAGCGCAGCATCTTCTCGCGGACATTGGCGAGGTACAGGTCGGCGGCGTCGGGGTTGGGGCCGTCCGCAGGGTTGGGCTGGAAGAACTCGTCCCAGACCAGGATGCCGTACTTGTCGCACAGGCCGTAAAAGCGGGCGCTGGTGCTCTGGCCGACCCAGTTGCGGATCATGGTGTAATTGGCGAGCTTATGCATCCGCACCTGGGCATCCAGGCGCTTCGGCCCAATGCGCTTCAAGGCCTCGTCCATGCCCCAGTCGCCGCCCTTGCAGAAGACGGGCACGCCGTTGACCGACAGCGTGAGGTTGTCCGAGCCGGGGACGGAGTAGGTGATCTTGCGGATGCCGAAGGACACGTCCTGGCTGTCCGAAGTCCCCGCCGCCGTCTCGAACGCCAGATGTAGAGTGTATAAGTTCTGCGGCCCGTAGCCATTGGGCCACCAGAGGCGCGGGTGGAGGACGTGTAGCGCCGATGTCGTCGCGGGCGAGAGCGTGACGATCTTGGTCTCAGACGGCCCCAGCGTGACGGGCAGACGGAACGCGATGCCGCCCGCCTTGCCGACCAGAACGCCCGCCTGCGGCTCGGCCATGACGTTCTGCACCGTCGCCGACACGGTCAGGTCGGCGCTGTCCGTGCGCGACAGGGGCAGGTCCGAGGTCACTTGGGGGTCGCGGACGACGACCGGGCCGGTGGCGAGCAGCGTCACGTCCTGCCAGATGCCCATATCCCGGTCGCGGACGCCGGGAATCCAGTCCCAGCCGATGGTACACAGGAACGTCGGCCCGTCGCGCGCCGTTTGCCCCCCATTCGGCCCGACGCCGGCCGCGATGGTCTGCTCGACGGGGCTGCCCGGATGCGGCGGCGGCAGAATCTGAATCGCCAGCGCGCTTTCCTGCCCCGGCACGACATAGGGCGTCACATCGAACAGCCCGCGCGCGAACGCGCCTTTGATCTTCCCCGCCTCGTGCCCGTTGACCCAAACGACGGCGGCATAGTTGATGCCGTCAAAGCGCAGCCAGACCCGCTTGCCCCCGTAAGACGGCGGGACGGTGAACGTCCGGCGATACCAATACGACGTGCGGCAGAGGCTTTCGGGAATCTTGTCCGGGCGGTTGTTTTCCCCATACAGCGGCTCCGGGTAGACGCCATCGGCCACCAGCGCGGTCAGCACGGTGCCGGGGACAACCGCCTTGTACCAGCCGGCAGGCTCGAAGACGGGGCGCGAGACGGACGAGCCGGGCGCAGCGACTTTGGCCGCGTCCTGGAGCTGCCAGCCGGAGTTCAGCGACATCGGCGCAGGCAGCGGCGAGGCGAGGCCGAGACGGGGAAGAAAAGCGAAGGCCATAGCCAGCAGCAGTCGAGAGAATAAGGTCATTGGTTGCTGTCCGTATTATTTGGCACCGGGAATCGACACCCATATCGTTCCCGCTCTGTTATGTAAAAGCGTGTAAATTTTGCACACCCAAAAAGAGAATCCGACTGAAGTTCAGTCGGATTCACTCTCTTTATGTCCTGCCAAATCTCACCGGGCAAGGTATTGAAATATTCGGCTCTGGTTGCAGAATCGCGGCAAGATCGCGAACATATCCTATTCGCCATCTTCTTCTGATTCGCCATCTTGTTGCGAATGTTTTTGCCGTATCTTTTCCTTCTCTATGCGCTCAGTCCTGCTACTTTTGGTGCTATATATGAAGCTAGCAAGATAGGCAAAAGCCGGCCCACTCACAACGCCAATAGCCACACGATCATGACCATGTATCCCCAGCCATCCGCAGGTGAGGAAGGCGCTAAGACCTAATACAGTTGCACAGATCAGCCCCTGAACAGAACTACGGACACCAGCAGTTTTCGTCAACCGCTCCATGTCGCGCCGATGCTTGCTTTCCGTGTTCAGTTCTTCCATCACCAGATCAAGCAAGCGTGGATCGATCTGTTTATACTGCTGAAGCATCTGTGGATTAGGGAGGGGACCATTTTGGTCACTGTTAAATTCTAAGAACTGGTTTTCAACACCCAGCACACTAGAAAAACCTGCCTCGAATGATGGGGTTGCTGCCATAAGTTCCGACTGAAGAGGAGCATTCTCGTCATGGCCTATATGAGCCATCGCGAATACCGAGTATCGCATCTGGTGTGCGCGCCGCCGCTTAGTAGGCGTCTCAACACTGTTGCTGGCTACGTTTGTAGTCTCTTTCACCTCTGGCTGAGGCTTACTGTCTAGTGAGTGCAACCACTTCGCATGTGCTTTTTGCAATGATTGTGGGGTTAGTCTTCGGTCAGCCCTGAAGAAGCGGAACGTAGCAAATACAACGCCTAACAGACTTCCCCAAGTAATGAGTCCTGCAAGAACTGAAAATTCCATCGTCATGGTCCTGTGATTACTTTCAGGGCAACCCTCTCCGCTTTAATGGCAATGATGCTGAACAACGCGGCTTCTAGCCACGCCACCAAAACCATGTGTGGTCGCCAAGCCTCGACAACCTCGTGGTAAGAGCTTATAGCAGTGTATCCGCCAAACAGCATCGCCCCGAGGAAGGCTCCCAAATACAAGGTGTACTGGTAATCGAGTATTCCCGCCGCTTCCTTGTCCTCATTGACTACCTCGGCAACACTTGATACATCCGACGCCGCAGACAGACACAGAACACCGACAACGAAGGTGAGTTCCGGTATGTTCTCTGCCGACTCATAGGTTGCATGATGCCCGAACCAGCGGAACCCAATCTCACACAGCAAAGGCATCAGCGCCAGGAACAGATTCGGCCAAATCCACTGTCGAAATCGTTTACGCAACCGCCTTCACACCTTCCGGTTGCGTTTGGTGTATGTACGCATCCAGATCGGGCAGTGCTACCAAGCACCTCCCGACTTTTCCATGCTGGGAAGCCAGCCCTTATTAGTTGCAAGCTTATAGAGAAATTAGTTACAAGTTGCACAATCCATAGCCATTCAGCAGGCGAAGTGATACTGCGATTGTGCAATGTTTAGGCAATTTCTCTATTAGTTGATCTTTGGGTGATCCCTACCACGCTTGCCATTTCTGGCACGGCAAGCATCTTTGTGTTGTCCACATGCTTAACACAACTTACCGTTTCCTGAGCACGAGTTGCTAATTTTCCGGCGTGAAGTCCAATAATTCTGCAATACTTTTGCAGTCAAAGTAGAGACAAAGACGGTCAATTGTCTGGACCTTCACGTCTTCTACCTGATTGTTTAAGGCACGCTGGACAGCACCAACAGAAAGTCCTGTTTCCGCTGAGATCGTCCTAAGAGGCAACTTCCGGCCTTCCCGTTCTTCCTTTTCAAGCCTGAGAAACTTCATCCGCGAACGTATCACCTTGTTTCCCCTGTGTCTATAGTACATTATTTCGACACGAGAAATCAACAAAAATTACGGACTAAATCAACAAATTCCTATATTTATTATTTTGTAAGCATTCACAGGTACAAAATAAAACTCGACCGCAGCAAGCTGCGGTGTATCAGAAAGATTGCAACGGCAAGCCGCCGCTTGGAAGTGGCCGCTCAGGCGGCCACGAGATCAGACAAATAAGGTAACGCAGCAAGTTGCGGGGTATTGACATCCCGCCAAGAATAACAGGAGGTATCTTGTAGTGCTCTCCGGCCTAGAATTGGCCCGCTCGCAGAATGATACTTCGGCCTCGTCTATTTGCTTGCCTATGCTACTCACGGTGAGGTCGGGGCGGCGTGGGCCGCCGTCACGATAAGCGGCGCGAGGGTGGCAGAGATGGACAGGCATAATCAAGTGAGATCCGTTCGCACGGGACTTCCTACTGGCTCCCCACCCCATGCGTCCGCATCCGCATCGCGTACAGGCCCTTGCTGGCGGTGATAAAGAGCGTGTGCCGGTCCGCGCCGCCGAAGCAGACGTTGCCGGTCCAATCCTCGGCGACGGGGATGTGCGCGACTTGCCGGCCGTCCTTGTCAAAGATCGTGACGCCATGCCCGGTGAGGTAGACATTGCCGTCGCTGTCAATGGTCATGCCATCCGACCCCATCGCGCAGAACAGCCGCTTATTGGTCAGCGCGCCGTCCCTGCCGATGTCGTAGGCGTAAGTCCTGCCCGCGCCGATGTCCGCGACGTAGAGCGTTTTGCCGTCCGGCGTACCGATGATGCCGTTGGGTTGGGTCAAGTCCTCGGCGACGCGCTGCAGCGTTTTGTGGTCGGGGGCGAGGTAATAGACGTACTGGCCCGGCAGTTCCATTGGCCCGCGCTTCCAGTAGTCGCGCTTGTAGAACGGGTCGGAAAGGTACAGGCCCCCCTCGGGCCTTATCCAGACATCGTTGGGACCGTTGAGCAGCTTGCCGCCGTCATTTTTGACGACGACCGTGACCTTGCCCGCTGGGGTGATACGCCAAAGCTGGTTCCGCTCGTCGGCGCAAGCCCACAGGTCGCCCGCCCCGTCGAAGCACAGGCCGTTGGAGCGCCCGCAAGGGGACAGGAAGACGGACAGTTTGCCGTCCACGCTCCACTTCAAAATCTTGTCGTTCGGCTGGTCCGTAAAGAAGACGTTGCCGTGCGCGTCGCAGGCAGGGCCTTCGGTGAACGAAAAGCCGCCGGCCAGTTTTTGCAGCGTCGCGCCGGGCGCGATGGGGCCGGGCGGGTCGGGCGCGGCCTGGGCAACAGAGGCGAGGGCAAGGACGGCGAGGGTGCCTGTAAGGATGACGTTTGCAAGAAGGATGTTCATGGTGGTGTGTGCCTAAGAGGCCCTAATAAGATGAGTCGGGCGACTGAAGTCGCGGCAACAAGTTCACGAAACCTGCCTTCGCAGGTTGAAGACCTAATCCTGAGTCCGCGAAGGCGGACTTCGTGCCTTTGTTGCAGCGGTTTCAACCGCCCATAATGGTTTTTGTGAGAGCCATTAACTGAGTATGACGGCCAGTTCCTGCCCGGCGTGCAGGACGACGCCCGATGCGAAAGTGACAAGGGCGCAGCCATTTTGACTTGCGACCGCAGCAGAAACCGACTGACCGCCTGCCTGTGCTATAACGGCGTGGTAAGTCCCCGCCAGTGCGAGCGTGTTCAAGCGCAGTGTACCGTATTTGAGCGCGATATTCGCTTTGAGCGTCCCGGCTTGCTGCTTCTGGGCGAACGTCCCCCACCCCTCAGCGGACGTGAACGCGGCCCGGAAGTCGTGGGGCGTCAGGCGCGGGGCGAAACCGAGGTGGCCCTTCGGGCCGTGATGCTCGAAGCCGCAGAGGGTGAGAAACGAGCCATAGCTTGCCATCGCGCGGGCGTAGTGGTCACTGCACTCGATCTCGTTATAGGGGTTGCGCCGCTGGGGAGCGTAGCGGTCGTGAATGGCGCGCGTCACGGCCAAGCCTTCATGCACCAGGCCCTCGGCGATCATGTGGCCGGCGGCCTGGTGCTCGAACCCGCTCATGCACTCGTTGAAGTAGCCCACTTGCCAGTCTTTGGAATTGCCGAAGGGGTGCGGCAAATCTTTGGGGTTGGTGACCATGATCAGGCCGCCGTCGCCTTCCAGCGCGTAAGGCCGACCCGCCGTGTTGTGACGCCGGAACGGGCCGATGTCGGGAGCGAAGTTGTATTTGTAGAGCGACTTCAAGGCCGAGACGGTCTTGCCGCGGTCCAGGACGCGGCCCAATCCCACCTGCCAGGCCCAGCCCTGGCCCATGACCTGGTCTACATGGCACGTCCCATACGTCCCCAGGCTCGTCTTATAGCCCTTTTCGGGGAGTTGAATGAAGTATTCGCCGTTGAAAAGCCGCGTTTCCAGGGCCTGCTTGGTCTGCTCGAACTTGCGGCGGCAGAAGCGGGCGAAGTCGGTGTCGCCGAATTCCGTCGCCATCTCCTCGCAGGCGCGCAGGGCGGCGGCGTACAGGGAAGAAATCCAGGCGATCTCGCCGTACCAGGCGGCGTCCAGCGTGTTCTCCTGCGCGCCGTCCAGCAGGCCGTTCCCGTCCTTGTCGTGGCGCGTCAGGAATGCCATCGCCTGCTGGACGTGGGGCCAGAGCCGTTTGAGGAACCGCTTGTCGGCGCTCATCTGGTGCTCGCGGTAGACGCTCAGAATCCGCCCGCACTGGCCGTCCACCGCCGGCCCGGTGCCCTCGCCCCGGAAGCCGATCTTGCCCGTTTTCGCGTCCAGGGCGACGCCGAAGTCCACATGCTCGCGCGTATACCGCTCCAGTTCGGGAAACAGCCGCCCGACGGCCTGGGCGTAGTGCCAGACATGAGTACAGGTCCCCTCGCAGCAGCCGACCCCTTCCCAGCCCCAGAAGCGGCCCGTGCCGAAGCGGTGGGCCGTCGTCGTCGCTAGGATGGACGTGTTCAGGAACGTCCGGTTCAGGAACCAGCGCGGCAGGGTCGAGTCCTGCCAGGTCCGGTGCCAGAGCTTGGTCTGGTGGGACAGGTGCGCGTAGTGGCGGGCGACATACTCGGCCACGGCGGGGGCATCGGCAAAGCGCTTGCCGTAATAGTTGCCGGCTTGGCGTCGGCGACGTCCAGCCCGCTGTGGGGAAAGTGCCAGGCGATGACGAACGTCACGGTCTGCGTCTGCCCCGGCGCGAGGGGAACGACCTTCGTGATCGCGCCGATCAGCTTCTCGCCCGCTGCCTGCCGCGCCTCGGCCCGCGCGGGCGCGTCGAACACGGCGTCGGGGGCGGCGTCCGCCCTGCCGACGCCCCCGCCGAGCAGGGCCAGGGCCATCGTGCCGTCGTCGGGGTCCCCAGCGAGCGGGGTATCCGCATGGGGTGGCGTGTCGGTCTGGACGATGTCGTCCACGCCGATGTTGCCCCAGCCGCCCTTGCCGCTGTCATAGATCTCGATGACGGCCGATTTGCCCGCGAAGTCGCGGACATCGAGCGCGGCGGGCTGCATGTGGTTGCTTTTGCGGCCCGTCGTCCGGCGCATGACCTTGCCGCCCACCAAGAGCCGCAGTCCAACTTCCTCGCTGTTGTCGCCGCCCCCGATGAGAAACGTCAAGTAATCGCGCTCGACCGTGAACGCCGGACTGGTCAGCGTCCCCACCTTGGCATCCCTCTCCGGGGAATCTTTACCTGGTGCGGAGGCATGGGAGTTGACGGCGCGCTTGCCCGCGCCGCCGACGTCGCCCTGATACTTCGGGATGTCCGTTCGCAGGATGGGGCCTTTGCCGAACGCCTCGCCGGTGGTCGTCCAGGGCGCATACGTCTCGCGCTCAAAGTCGTCCACCACGATGTCCGGGCGAGCCGGGACGGTCGGCGAAGACACAGGGGCCTCGAAGCGGGCGGCCACAACGGTCGTCCCGCCGATCCGGCGCACCGTGTTGGCGCGGCGGCCCGGCGTCAAGGGGGCCGAGACCAACCGGCAGGCGTTCTCCAGCCAGCCCGCCAGTTCCGCCGTCACGGGCTTGTCCCGCGTGTTGGTCAGCGCGAACTCGCAGACCGTCGCGGGCAGGCCCGAATCGTCGGCGTCGAGCGGGATGAACGGCGAATAGGCCGTCAGCGTCACTGACACGGGCGAGGCAGGGTCGGTGTAATGGACGATGCCCAGCGGATACTCGCCCACAAACGCGATCTCGTGCCAGCCGCGCGCGTCCAGCGGGCGCGTCACGCCCTTTACCTTCAGCGCGAAGCCCTGTTCGAGCGGCGACTCTTCTTTATGGGGCGCGACATAAGCCGCCCCGCTGCGCGCGTCCACCGTCGCCTTGTGGCCGGTGAAGTCGGTCCACTCGCCCTTCCCCGTGAAAATGCCTTCCTGGTTCTTGTTGAAGATGTCCCAGAGCCACAGCTTGCCGTCGCCGCCCAGGTACAGCGTCCCGCAGCAGAGGCCGCCGACAGGCATCCCGATGTACTTCAGCTCACCGCGCGTCTTGGCGTAGACCTCGCGCGTCCCGCGTGCGGTCAGCGCGTGGACCCACTGCGGGTTCAGTTTCTTGTCCGGCGGGACCAGCTTGGCAAAATCCGAGGCTTCAAACGGCCCGGCCATCGCGGGCCAGGGGCCGAGCGCGGCGGCAAGAACGGTCAGGCCGCTCAGGGCCAGAAACTCGCGGCGGGGCAAAACGCGCGGTGCGCAGCCACAATCGGGGCCGCAGTCGTTGGGATCAGGCATGGAGAGGTTAATGACTTTCCAAAAAATGATTGGCACGCAGCCAGGCCGCGCAGCGGTCCGGCCAGGCGGCAGGTTCGCCGCCGTGAACGCCCAGGCCGAAGCCGTGCCCACCCGTCTTCAGCCGCAGGAACTCATCGGGGACGCCCACGCGCTTCAGCGCCTCTGAGAACAAAACACTGTTCTGCACGCTGACCGGATCGTCCTCTGCCTGCACCAAAAATGTCGGCGGCGTCTGGGCCGTGACCTGCTCGTCATTGGAGTACAACGTGACCAATTTGGGATCGGCGGGCACGCCCAGCAGGTTGTTCCGGCTGCCCTCGTTGACGGCAGGCGGGCGCATCGTGATGACCGGATAGCCCAGCACCAGGAAGTCCGGGCGGCTGCTCTGCCGCGCCACCCGGTCCAGGGCCTTTGGGTCGCCCGAGCCAAAATGGGTGGCGACGCTTGACGCCAAGTGACCGCCTGCCGAAAAGCCCATGATCCCGACCCGGTGCGGGTCCAGGCCCCACTCGCGAGCGTGGTCGCGGACCAGGCGGATCGCCTGCAACCCGTCTTGAATGGGCCACGGCGTCTGTGAGCGATCCATGTCCGGCGTCGGCAGCCGGTACTTCAGCACGATCCCCGCCACGCCATAAGAGACGAACCGCCGGGCCACGTCGTAGCCTTCCAGGTCCATCGCTTCGCCGCTGTACCCCCCGCCGGGGCAGATGACGACGGCGGCCCCCGTCGCCGTCTCCTTCGGCGGCAGGTACACCGTCAGGGTCGGCCAGCGGACGCCGGTCGCCCAGATGATCTGATGCCCCAGCTCGCCCTGAATCACGCTCCTTTCGGCAGCCGTATCCGCCGCCGTCAGCGTTCGGTTGGGATATAGGGCCAGCGTCAGCGGCGGATCGGTCTCCGGGAAGTACGGATAGACCGTCACGGAGCGGCCCGTTTTATCCCGCAGCACCACAATCCCTTTCGTCACCTCCACCGTCTCGCTGGCCGTGTCAAACAACATCGGACGAACGGGGGAAAGGTTCAGGAGGCCGCTTTTCATCCCACCCGGCAGCGGCCACTCTGGACCGCTGCTGACACTCAACACCTTGCCTGGAACCAGCGGCTTGATGACGACGGCTCCGTCCATGAAGAAATGGATGGCTCCCAGCGCCTCCGGCTTCAGGCTGTCCAGGCTTTCGCCTGTGAACTGGTTGACGGCTTTGGAAGATTCCTCCTGGAAAGAGCCATCAGGCGATGTCCAAACAAAAGGCAGCGGCTCCGAGCGCATGGGAACCGTCGTGGGCTTGCTTGCCAGCGCGATGACCAGCGGCAAGTCTACACTCCCCGCCTTGTTGGCCGCTTCCCCCTCCGGTTGACGCCGCACGGTCACATAGTATGCCCCGTTTCTGAACGAGCAGCGAAGTGGCTGGTCCGCCCCAGCCATGAGCGCCCGCACGGCGTCACTGAACGCAGCACCGGTAATGTCTACCGACAGTTCACCCGTCACAGACGGGTCAACCACGCCTTTGGCGCGCACACTGGCGAAAAGCAGACGCATCGCCGTGGAAACCGGCACATGCTGTAACTGGAGGCTGATGCGCTGGCTGTCTGGAACGGGCGCGGGCGCAGCCTTCCGGGCAGCCGCCGGGGCGGACGCAGCCAGCCACAGGAAGAGCAGGAGGGCGGCGAGTAACAGGCCAGCGGGTCGGTTGTGAGATGTCATATTGTTATCTTCGACGGGCACTGAAGTGCCCGCCTGGGAGGCGCTTCGCGCCGAGCGTCCTGCGGACGGATGCAGAACTGTTCAATCATGCTCAGTCTGTGATCTATCCGTAGATTCAGGCTCTAATGAAGCGTCTTATCGTCGTAGAGATAGAGCCTCATCCAATATCCTGAGATGGCTGTGTTGGATAGGTAGAACGAGAATCTACCGGGGCAAGGCTTTGCCTCGTTCTCGTACTTAACGGTAAAAAATGTATGCCCTGATGCGTGAAAAGATGCACTCGCTCTAGACGCAAGCCCTGCCAGTACAGGGCGGAATAATTCAGGCGGACAGGAATACAAGATTTCGCTGAGGTCGGTGCGCTGTCGCGTAAAAGACCACGCGATAGGATTATCCCAGCGATGGGCTTCAGCTTCTAGTAGCCCGTTGCCTCGCGCCAGGAGCAACCCGATCAGGAAGTCAGGCAGGTCGGCAGGCTCCGGCTCGGAGACGACGCGCTTGATTGTGATCGCATCAGGAAACCAACTGGATACAGGATGCCATGAAGATACAGGATGCCATGAAGAAGCGGGGGATGAATCCCTAACGCGCAAATGCCCCGCCCTGGTCACGACGGGGCTGTTCTTGCTAGACGGGATACTCGCGCGAGGGGCCTTCGTACCCGCAGACGCCGGCGCGAGGCGAGTTGACGATGGGCAGCAGCCACTCGTCCCGCTTGGCGCGTTTGGCGCACTTTTGGCACAGTTCCCGGTATTCGCCTTCCTCGTCGGCGCCCAGCCAGACCGCCGGCTCGCCGCACTTCTCGCACTCGAATTCCGGCGCGACATTGCGCGCCAGCAGCCGGACGGCGTCGGGGCGGGGATCGCCTTCGTGCTCGGAGACGACGCGCAGCTTGAGTTCCGTGGTGCTGCCGAAGTCGTACTGGTGCGTGAACTTTGTCCCCGGCGTCAGCGCCTCGGACAGCCGGATGCTCATGCTCTTTGGGGGCGGCCCCCCGAACATCAGGCCCAGCCCGCCAAAAAAATCGTCGTCTTCCTCGTCCTCTTCCTCCTCAGCTGTGTCTTCTACGGTGACATCGTAGCGGGCGTCGTTGATCTCGAATGCGCTGAGGTGCCCGCAGCACTCCAGCCAGATGCCGCGCAGGAAGCTGTCCAGGTCACGCAGAGTCGCGCCGACCTGGACGTCCAGGTGCAGCCAGTATTCCGGAGAATGTCTCCCTTCCACGAGGAGATGGTATCGCTTTGTGCCCGGCCCGGTCGCGGCGTCCTGCTCGGCCTGATGCTTTTCCAGGTGGCGCGTCATCTGCGCCTTGCCGAATTCGGCGCCGCAGAGGGCGCATCGGCCGCGCGAGGTGCGTCGGCGCTTTGGTAGTTCCTCCATCGTGTTCTCCTTAAACAGTGATTGTTTCCCGCTCGGGCGCCGGCTTGGCTTTGTAGCGCGGCGCGACCGGCAACCGGCCCCGATTGTCCTTGACCCAGGCGTAGATGCGGCGGCCCAATTGGGGCACGGGGGGGATGTAGAGGAAGGGCGCGAGCAGGGTCGTGGCCGGGAGCTGCCAGGCAACCAGGCGGAAGGCGTCGAAGCCGGCGCACTGCCGACCACCGGGGCGGACGGCAATGGCGGCCTGTTCGGCGTCCCCGAAGCGCACATCGGTTGCGGCCAGCGCCGCGCGGTCGTGCGAGTCCACGAACGTGATCTGGCGGAAAACGTCGAAGAAGCGGACGACGAGCAGAGCGGACTTGCAGAAGTCACACTCGCCGTCGTAGACCAGGCGCAAAGGGGTCAGCCCCAAAGGGCGCTTGGCCCAGGCTAAAAAGCGCTTGATGTCGTCGCCCGTGAGGAAGTTCAGGTACGACGTGATCATCAGGGCCGAGAACAGCGGGATGTTGAAGGTGTAATCAATCCCCAGGTGCAGCATCACGCCCGCCGCCAGGACGTACAGGCGCAGGCGCGGCACCCAGATGAACGTCGCCAGCGCGAACTCGACCGCAATCGTCCCCCAGGTCATCAGGTTGATGACGTAGACGTTGTCCCGACCCAGCATCGGGAATCGGGCCGATTCGGGCAGGTGCAGCGGGTAGTAAACTGCCGTGCCGTCCATCCATTGCGGCCCGGTCATCTTGCTGAGAGACGCGCAAAGGTAAAGGACGGCGATCTGGAGCTGCATCAGCCGCTGCGCCCACGGGACGACGGGGGGCGGCGCGTCGTCCTCCTTGCCCCGGAAGATGCGCCACAGCCGGTCCAGGGAGCAGGCCGCGCCGGCGGGGGAGAGCAGCAGGTAGATCGCCAGCACGATCATCACTGTGTCGCCGCTGTTGTGGATCGGCGCGTCGCGGTTGTGGAGGAGGCTGATGCCCAAATAAACCAGGAACGCGCTCGTCCGCGTCCAAAAGCCCAGGCTCAGGCACAGCGCGGCCAGCAGGTACACGACGAACAGGAATGTCAGGAAATGCTCCGATCCCGGCAGGCACAGCCAGTTCATCCGCAGCGGCCCCGGCCCGCTCGTCCCGTTGTAGGTCAGGGCGTCGGCGGCCCGCAGCACGCCCCGGTTCGAGAACCAGATGAAGCGCTCGGGGAACAGCAGCAGGCCGTAGACCAGCGTCCAAAAGCCGAAGACCAGCCGGAACAGGCCCAGCGGGACCGAGGACACCGGGCCGAACCAGAACTCGTTCCAATCGCGCCGAATCTGCCTCATCGCCACTCTCCTGTCATTGCCACTCTCCTGTCATTTCAGGTCCTCCGGGTGAATCGGGGTGATGGACGGCCCGCTGCCGGTCTGGAGCGGCTCGACCTTGATGGGGGGCAGCGGATCGCCGGGCGGCAGGATCACGCGCGAGTGCTCGATCAGCTCGACGCTGACGGGCCGGTTCTGGCTGTCAAAGTCATTGACGCGGGCGGCGTAGCGCGCCATCGCCGGCCAGAGCGCCTGCGTGCTACCATGCGTGGCGACCTCGACGAGCTTGCGCCAGCGCTCTTCCCGGTAACGCCCCACATAGTCCAGGCGGGCCATGCGCGGGAAGAACCAGGAGCGCTTTTCGCCGTCGGCGTAGGTGATCCGGGCCTCCATCGTCACGTCCAGCTTGTCCGGGTAGGGCGAAAACATGCTCCACGACTGCGCGAACCCGGTGATGGTCATGTACGGCCGCACCAGGCCGACGCCCAGGGGAGACTGGACGATGGCGCTGTTGCTGGGGACCAGCCAGATGGTCAGCGCGAACAGGTGCCAGAGGATAAACAGGTTGATCGCCTTGCGCGCCCACCAGCGCCGCTCCAGCCGGTCCACGCGCCGCTGCCGCACGGCGTTGCGCTGCTCCTCCGTCCGGCCCAAGACCGGGCGGTTCCTGTCTTGGCGCGTGTCTTCCGCGCATATCTCGCTATCGGATGTGGTTCCGTACATACGCTTCCAGGTCTGCAATAGCGACCCGCTCCTGCTTCATCGTGTCCCGGTCCCGCACCGTCACCGTGTCTTTGAGGCTGGCATCGTCTTCCCGGCCCAGCGTGTCGAAGTCTACCGTCACGCACAGCGGCGTTCCGACCTCGTCCTGGCGGCGGTACAATCTGCCGATGCCCGCCGAGTCGTCGTACACGGCGCGCATCTCGCCCGTGGCCTGGAGGCTCTGCTTGATGGCTTTGGCCGTGGCGACGATGGCCGGCTCGTTCTTTTTCAAGGGCAGCACGGCGACCTTGATCGGGGCCAGCGCGGGCTTGAGGCGCAGGACGACGCGCGTCTCGCCGTTTTCCAAAGTTTCCTCGTCATAAGCCGCGCAGAGCGCCGCGAGGACGCCCCGGTCCACACCCGCCGACGGCTCGATCACATAGGGAACGAGGTGTTTGTTGGTCGGTGGGTCGAAGTAGGTCAGCCGCTCGGTCGAGTGCTCGTTGGTCATCACCTGGGCCGTCAGCCCCAGCTTCTCCTGATCCTTGGAGTGTGATCCCAAGTCGAAGTCGGTGCGGTTGGCGATGCCCTCCAATTCCTCCCAACCGATGGGGAACTTGTACATTAAATCTACGGTGCGCTTGGAGTAGTGGGCCAGTTCCTCTTTGGGGACCTCATACAGCCGTAGGTTCTCGGACTGGAGGCCGACCTCATTGACCCACCAGTCCATGTGGTCCTGAATCCACTGCTCGTGGACGGGTTCATCCTCGCCGGGCATGACGAAGTATTCGATCTCCATCTGCTCGAACTCGCGCACCCGGAACAGGAAGTTGCGCGGCGTGATCTCATTGCGGAAGGATTTGCCGATCTGGGCCAGCCCGAAGGGCAGCTTGCGGTTGGTGGACGACAGCACGTTCTTGAAGTTGACGAACATGCCCTGGGCCGTTTCGGGCCGCAGGTAGGCGAATGAATCAGGGTCGGCGACCGGACCGACGCCGGTCTTGAACATCATGTTAAAGGCGCGCGGCTCGGTGAGCTGCCCTTCGCACTCGCCGGGGTGAAGATTGGCGTGCTTGAGGCAGGCGGCCTCGCCCAGCTTGTCCGCCCGGAACCGGCCCTTGCAAGTCTTGCAGTCTATCAGCGGGTCCACGAACGTTTCTTCGTGTCCCGAGTAGCGCCAGACGTTCTTGTTCATCAAGATGGCCGTGTCCACGCCCTCGATGTCGTCGCGCTCGTAGACGTGGTGACGCCACCAGAGCCGCTTCAGGTTGTTCTTGAGTTCCACCCCCAGCGGGCCGTAGTCGAACGTCCCCTGCAAGCCGCCGTAGATCTCGCTGCCGGGAAAAATAAAGCCGCGCCGCTTGCAGAGCGACACGATCTGATCCAGTGTTTCCGCTGCCATAAAAGTGATTCGTCCAATCTTTGCGCCTTGCGCCGTCCTGTATTGTATCACAAACCGCCCCCCGTTGCCAATTCCCCATATATACTTTGCAATACAAAGTAATTTGTGGTATAACAGTATCAGGAGGAAAGACCTAATGACAATGACGACGCGGCTGGGGCTGGCGCTGCTGCCGACCGCCCTGGGGATCGGGCTGCTGGGGGACGGGCTGCTGCGGGCGACGCCCTGGGGGGTGAACGTGTTTCTGTGGGTGCTGGCGGGCTTGGCGGCCTTGTTTGTTCTTGGTCGCCGTCTGGGAGTGGCCGCCGTGGGCGAGGGGATGTGGCTCATGTTCCCGGCCCTGGGGCTGGCGGCGGGTCTGGCCTGGCGGGACTCGACTACGCTCCGGGCGCTGGACATCGGCGGCCTGCTGGCCTGCCTTGCCCTGGGCGCGGCTCGGACGCGGGCGGGGCAGGTGCGCCTGGCGGGCGTCCTGGAATACCTCGTGGATGTCCTGCACGCGGGAGTTCAGGCCACCTTCGGCGTCTTTCCACTGGTCTTCCGGGACGTGCAATGGGACACCGTCCCCCGGACGGGCTGGCTGCCGCGCGCCCTAGCCGTCGTGCGCGGCTTGGTCCTCGTCCTGCCCCTGCTGCTACTCTTCGGGGGGCTGCTGATGGCCGCCGACGCGGTGTATTCGCACCTGGTCGGCGCGGCCCTGCACTTCGACACGGGCGCGCTCCTGGGCCATATCTTCCTGACAGGGTTTCTGGCGTGGCTGGCGGCGGGTTTTGGGCGCGCGCTGCTGCTGGCGACCGCTCCCGTTCTCTCTCACGAGAAGCGCGCTGGGCTGCCCTCGCTGGGGCTGGTCGAGACCACGACCATTTTCACCCTGCTGAACCTGCTGTTTCTGTCGTTTGTCCTGGTCCAGCTCCGCTACTTCTTCGGCGGGGCGGCGACGGTGCAGGCAACGGCGGGGCTGACCTACGCGCAGTACGCCCGGTCGGGCTTCTTTGAGCTGGTCTGGGTCGCCGCCCTGGTACTGCCGCTCCTGCTCGGGCTGCACTGGCTCCAGCGTCCCGGCGACCCGCGCTCCCAGCGCCTCTTTTCCTGGCAGGCGGGCGTCCAGGTCGCGCTGCTGTTCGTCATCATGGCATCTGCATTGGCCCGGATGCGGCTGTACGGGAGCGAGTACGGCCTGACCGAATTGCGCCTGTACACGACTGCCTTCATGGGCTGGCTCGCCGTCGTCTTCGCCTGGTTCGCCGGGACTGTTTTACGGGGCCAGCGCGAGCGGTTCGCCTTCGGGGCCGCCGCCTGCGCCTTTGGACTTGTCCTCGCCCTGCACCTCGTCAACCCGGACGACCTGATCGTCCGTGCCAACCTCGCCCACGCGGGGAAAGGCCATGCCTTTGACGCCGAGTACGCCGCGTCCCTCAGCGCCGATGCCGTTCCCGCGCTGACAGCCGCCCTGCCCTCCCTTCCCATCACCGTCCAGGGGACCCTGGCCGCCCGCCTCCTGCCGCAATGGTCGCAGGACCAAAGTGACTGGCGCTCCTGGAATTGGGGCCGCGCGCTGGCCTTCCGCGCGACCCAATCACACCGGGCGGACCTGCTGGCCGATCAGAAATTCGCGCCGCCCGGAGAGAGTTGCCGATGAATCCTGCGCCCCCTGACAAGTCCCTGCCGATCCGTCTTTTCTGGTGGACCCTCTACGCCGCCGCGTTCGGCTACGTCGAGGCCCTGGTCGTCGTCTACATCCGCCGCCTGACCCACATGGGCGCGGGCCTGGACTACCATCAGCTTTGGACCGCCCGGCACCTGGCTTGGAACGGGCCGTCCATCCTCGCCGAGATGCGCCGGCTGGGCCTCTATCAGACCGAATACGGACGCGAGATCGCCACCCTCCTGCTCCTGCTCGGCCCCGCGATTGCCGCCGGACGGACGAGGCGCGAACGGCTTGGCCTATTCCTGTACACCTTCGCCGTCTGGGACGAGACGTATTACCTCTGGCTGAAGCTGTGGACCGGCTTCCCGCAGGAGCTGGGCAGCGCGGACATCTATTTCCTGGTCCCCATCGCCTGGTACGGCCCGGTCTGGTTCCCGGTCTTGATCGTCATGCCTGCTTTGATTGCCCTCAGCCTGTGGCTGCTCACCCGGCCTTCCCGTCTTTCTTCTCGTCGTACTGCCTGAGCTTCAGCAGCGCCTCGATCCCCGGCGTCAGCAGGAATAGCGCCCCTACGCAGGCGATAGCATCCGCCGCCGGATGGGGCGGCGACTTGGGGCGCAGCAGGACGGACGCCAGGATCAGCCCCAGCGCCCCCATCAGGATCAGGCTCTGGACGGCCCCCCTTTTGTCCTTGTCCTTGCGGGACGCCAGCAGCACCATGATCTGCGCGACAAAGCCGACCGCCAGCGGATAACTGCCGAGCAGATGGACGATGTGGAGCACTTCAGGGGCCTTTCTGCGGCGCTGGGGGCAGCGACGGCAGCGGATCGTCCTGACGCTCGATCGTCATCGTCTGGACCACCTGCACGTTGGGGATGACGTGCCCGAAGTCCGCCGCCCCGCGCGCCCCGCGCCCCGTCATGGTCAGGGACAGCGTGACCGTCAGCGCGCTGCTCTGCCGGAGCAGGTTGCCCGCCCCCAGGTCAAAGACGATCCGGTCCGCCTGCGCGCTGCGCGTCGTCTGGAGCAGCGTCCCGTCATGGTCCGGCGACCGCCCCTGGGTCACGACCGGCGGCAGAGGCTGCGTAATGACCGCCAGCCCGCGACGCCCCCCGCGCACCGTTGTCAGCGTGGGATGCGTCGCGGCTTGGCTCACTCCCTCAAAGGCTGCGCCTTTCCAGGATGCTCCCGCCCGCACCGGCACGGCGGGCAGCCGGAAGAATGCCCATAGCATCTCCCGCATCGCCGGGTCTGTGACGGGCGACAGCACCTGCCCCAGCGGCGTCACCGTCACCGTCCGCGTTACCGGCGGCTGCGGGCGGGCCTCATCCTCAAACCCCGGCTCCGGCGCGACCATCACCCGGATCGTCGCCGTCCCATCCCGCCCCACTGCCAGGACTTCCTCCGTCAGCCGCTCCACGACCGGCGGCCGGTACGGCGCGTTCGGGTCCGTCGTCTCCACCGCCCCGGCGGGGTCGGCAAAGTACGGGTCGCGCTGGACCAAATACCGCAGCTTCTGCCCCGGCTCAAAATGGTAGCGCAGCTTCACGGGCACTGCGGCCGGCTCTGCGTGGGCGGAAGCCGCAGGCAAGAGGGCAAAACCGGCGAGCAGGGTGAGAGAGCGAAGGTTCATAGGCGTATTATGGCTGCTTTCGGGCTATGGCTACAGCGCGGCCAGAAGCGCGGGAACATCGGCGGGAGAAACGAGTTCCGGGTTCAGTGTCGCCATCCCCTCGGCGGCAGCCGCCCGCAGGAGGCGCTGGTCGGAAGCCACAAGAACGCAAGGGAAGACATCCGCTGGCCGGGTCTGCGAGTAACGGAGAAAAGCAGCCAAAATGGCGGCATCGGAGGCGTTGATGTTGTAGTGACGCATGTATTCAACGCTTCTGACGATATCAAGATCGGTGATCGTTAGCAGGTTGAAGCCGAGGCCGCTGAGTGTCTCTGCTTGGAGGGAACGAACGGCAGCGGAGAAGACTTGCAAACTGATGTCGTCGCGGTTATGCTTGCGTAGCAGAAGGGAAAATGTTTCGGCATAACTCAGGAACGTTGTCACCATCCCTGCCGGGGAGACGTTGCTGAAGATCGCTTCTACCGTCTCGCTCCCAATCTCGGGGGCATACCGTTTCGCCAGAGCGCTGGCGTCCCACAGGGGCCGAGGCATGGCTAATCCTCTTCATACCTCATCCGCATGAGTTCGGTCGTGAAGGCATTATCTTCCGGGCGAATTCCTTCCGCCAGCATCATCTCGCGCACCTCCGCCGGCGTCGGTGCCGGCCCCGGCAGGATGCCCATGCGCTCATTGACCTCCGCGACCAGCTTGCGTAACTCGTCCTTGTTCGCGAACACGCCGCTCACTTCCTGCTCAACAACAGCCATCTGCTTGCCTCCCTTACTTCCGTTTCCGTGACGATAACTGCTTCAGTATGGGCGAAAAAAGTTCCCACGTCAAGAGATTATCGCAAAGAGCAGGAATTAGTCTTTTTGTGCCTAATTGGCAACACTATGAAAGCAGAGTTAGAAGAGATTGCGGGGATGGCACGAGGCGCCTCCGAGCGAGAGATAGAGACGGAAGTGGTTCATGTGCTCAAGAAGGCGGGCTGGCCGCGTTCGCAGATCAACCAGGATGTCCCGATCTCAGACAAGGGAGCCGACAAAGCCGATATCGTCCTCAGACTTAACAGCCAGCCTGTGATCCTCGTGGAAGTCAAAAAGCACGGCCATTCGCGGGACGCGGACAATCAAGTCAACCGCTACTGTCGCCTCCTGCGTCCGAGTCCAAAACTTGCGCTTTTGACAGATGGTGTCCGATGGGTTTTGTACTACGTCGGACGTGTCGGCGCAACTCCCATACGGGAAGCGTCCGTGCCGACTGAAACGGATGCCGTCGTTTCTATGCTTGATGCATTCGCCCCCACAAGCCTTTCCACCCTACTCAGTGCGGGCGTCTTTCAATATCTGGATATTGTCGAGCAGGGCCTACAGGAACGAAGCGAGGATACGCAAAAACACCTGCGCCCCTTTTTCGCCTCAACAGTGAAGGCTCTGTTGATGCCGGGCGTAAGATCAGACGAAACCCTCTCCCCGACTTTAGCGGCTTTGCAGCTACAACTCGCTCCCACCGGGGAACAGACCTCACATATACAAGCCGATGAAAGGTCGTCAGCTCTACAAGATAGTAATGCACTCGTTGAGTGTGATCCATTACGGGCGCCCTCCCTGGGCTTCACAACCAAAATCACCGCTAGTTTCGCAGGCGATGCTGCCAAAAACTGGAATGATCTTCTCCGCGTTGCTGTGCGGACCGCGTTTGTCTCAGGGAGAACGAAGCAAGACATTCAACGCATGACCAGCATCAACATCCAAGAAGGGAGCATCGAAGACAAAGGGTACTCGCCAATCGAAGGAACGAACCTGTCTATTCAAGGTCTGAACGCAGACGAGGCGTGGCAGAATGCCTTTAAATTGGCACAAACTCTTGGGTGTTCGATTGAGGCAAGGTTTCATTGGAAGGATAACGAGAGAGCATCATACCCCGGTAAAGGTGGTGTCCTGCGCTGGCGACCTTGATAGGCGATTCCGGCGAAACCTTTACGCGCTCGGAACCAGCAGGACGTCTATGTGCTCGTTCTGCTTTATCTCGCCCTCGATGTCCGCCAGTACGCCGAAGTAGCTGTATGTGATCGGGTTGTGAGTCGTAGGGCGGACGGGGACATACCACCAGTCGCCATCGGCGCGGACAAACCGTTCCACCACCTCAATAGCCATCTCGGCGGATTGATGCGTCTTTAGGTACTGGTTTACGCGCTGAATTATGTCTTTGCTCGCTGTCGCCATTGTACACTCCTCCTGATTGTACCTGCGTTTGTCCTGAAATCATTTCCCGCTGATCAGGCTCTGTCCGTTGAGCACCTTCGCCAGATAGCGGCCGGTGTGGGAGGCGGGGACTTGGGCGATCTCTTCGGGGGTGCCCGCCGCGACCAGGGCGCCGCCGCCGTCGCCGCCTTCGGGACCCATGTCAATGACCCAGTCCGAGGTCTTGATGACATCTAGGTTGTGCTCGATAACCAGGACGGTGTTGCCGGTGTCGGCCAGGCGCTGCAAGACGTGCAGGAGCTTCTGGATGTCGGCGAAGTGCAGGCCCGTGGTCGGCTCATCCAGGATGTACAAGGTCTTGCCCGTCGCGCGTTTGGCAAGCTCGGTGGCGAGCTTGACGCGCTGGGCCTCGCCGCCGGACAACTGAGTCGCGGGCTGGCCCATTCTTATGTAGTCCAGGCCGACGTCGTGGATAGTTTTGAGTTTCCGAGTGATGGCGGGCACGGCGTCGAAGAACTGCACGGCCTGGCCGACGGTCATTTCTAACACGTCCGCGATGCTTTTGCCCTTGAACTTGACTTCCAGAGTCTCGCGGTTGTAGCGCTTGCCATGGCAGACCTCGCAGGGGACATAGACATCGGGCAAAAACTGCATCTCGATCTTGATGATGCCGTCGCCCTTGCACGCCTCGCACCGGCCGCCCTTGACGTTGAAGGAGAACCGGCCCGCCTTGTAGCCGCGCATCCGGGCGTCGGCGGTCTTGGAGAACAGGTCGCGGATCATGTCGAAGACGCCCGTATAAGTGGCCGGGTTCGAGCGCGGCGTCCGCCCGATGGGGGACTGGTCAATGTCCACGATCTTGTCTAAATGTTCGATGCCCCCGATGGCGTCGTGCGGCTGCCAGACGTGGTGGGTCTTGTTGATGGCCGATTGCAGGCGCGGGAACAGCGTTTCCTGAATGAGCGTGCTCTTGCCCGATCCCGAGACGCCGGTGACGCAGACGAAGCAGCCCAGGGGGATGGACACGCTGACGTCCTTGAGGTTATGGCCGCGCGCGCCGGTGATCTCCAAAGACTTGCCGTTGCGCGCCCGCCGCTCGGCGGGAACGTCAATCTTGTCCCGGCCGCTGAGGAACCGGCCCGTGACGCTGGCCGGGTTCGCCATGATCTCGCCGGGCGTCCCCTGCGCGATGATCTGGCCGCCGTGCTCGCCCGCGCCCGGCCCGATGTCCACGATCCAGTCCGCAGCCGCCATCGTCTCCTCGTCGTGCTCGACCACGATGATCGTGTTGCCCAGCCCGCGCAGGTGCATCAGCGTGTCAATGAGCTTGGTGTTGTCCCGCTGGTGCAGGCCGATGCTCGGCTCGTCCAGAATATACAGAACGCCGGTCAGGCCCGACCCGATCTGCGACGCCAATCGAATCCGCTGCGCTTCGCCGCCGGCCAGGGTCCGCGTGCCCCGGTCCAGCGTCAGGTAGCCCAGGCCGACGTTCAGCAGGAAGCCCAGCCGCGTCCGTATTTCGCGGACGATCTGCCGCCCGATCATTTGCTGGCGCGAGGTCAGGTGCAGCGTCTCGAACCAGTCGTACCCCTTGGCGATGCTCAGGGCGCACAGGTCGCTGATGTTGATGCCGCCCAGCAGCACCGACAGCGCCTCCGGCTTCAAGCGCTTGCCCCCGCAGACGGGGCAGGGCTTTTCGGACTGGAACTGCCCCAGCCACTCCTTGACGCCCTCCGACTCGGTCTCGCCGAGCCGTTTGTTGAGCATCCCGATGACGCCCGAATAGTCCGACGTGAACTGCCGGTTGCGGCCCCACTTGTTGCGGAACGTCACGGTGACGTTGCCCGAAACGCCGTGCATCAGGGCGTGGAACTGCTCATCGGTCAGGCTGGCAATCGGGGCCTCGGCGGAAAAACGGAACCGCTCGGCGACGCCCCGGAACAGCCCCAGCGCCCACTCGTTCGTGTTCCCCGAGGTCGCCGCCACATAGGGCGCGATGGCCCCGTCTTCGATGCTTTTGCTCTTGTCGGGGATGATCAGGTCGGGGTCGAACTCGACCTTGATGCCCAGCCCGTGGCACTCCGGGCACGCGCCATAGGGGGAGTTGAAGGAGAACAGGCGCGGCTCGATCTCCTCGAAATTGAACGCCGAGTCGGTCGCCGCAAAGCTCTCCGTAAACTCCAGCGGCTCGCCGCCGATTACGTCTACGACGACCGACCCCTTGCCCCACTTGGCCGCCGTCTCGAACGAGTCCGCCAGACGCTTGGCGAGGGTGGAGGAAGCCCCCACCCCCGGCCCCTCCCCCGTTCCGGGAGAGGGGGGTAAGACAGAGGCAACGGCCTCTTCTCCTTCCGACTCCCCTCTCCCGCTTGCGGGGGAGGGGCCGGGGGTGGGGGCCTTCTTCACCACCAACCTATCCACCACAATCTCAATCGTGTGCTGCTTGTACCGTTCCAGCGTGGGAATCTCGTCCGAGGAAAAGTCGTAAACCGTCCCGTCAATGCGTGCCCGCGCGAAGCCCTCCGACTTGATCTCCTCAATCTCCTTCTTGTACTCTCCTTTGCGCCCCTTGACCACCGGAGCCATGATCTGTATCCGCGTCCCTTCCGGCAGCTCCAGCGTCCGGTCCACCATCTGCTCCACGGTCTGCTTGGTCAGCGGCTTGCCCGTCACGGGGTCGTGCGGGATGCCGACGCGGGCGAACAAGAGGCGCAGGTAGTCGTAAATCTCCGTCACCGTCCCCACCGTCGAGCGCGGGTTGCGCGAGGTGGACTTCTGATCAATGGACACGGCGGGCGACAGCCCTTCAATGTGGTCCACGTCCGGCTTGTCCATCTGCCCCAAGAACTGCCGCGCATACGCCGACAGCGACTCCACATACCGCCGCTGCCCCTCGGCATAGATGGTGTCAAAGGCCAGCGATGACTTGCCCGACCCCGACAGGCCCGTAATAACCACTAATTTATCGCGCGGGATGTCCAGCGAGATGTCTTTCAGGTTATTCTGCCGCGCGCCCTGAATCTTGATGAAATCGGCCATGCACTCCCGCCCCCCACGCAAACACACTGAAACAATAGACACAAGCAAAAACGGGCCGCACTGCGCCCCGTTTGGAAACAAATGTTCTATGGAGTGTACCCCAGGCAATGTCCCTAGGTCAAGGCCGCGCTACGGCGCGAATACGTCTGCGACCGGCACGGCCAGCCCCGCAAAGACCACCGATGCCACCGTCTGCCCGTCCGTGTAGGTCGCCACGCCCCGCGCCCCGTCCGGCGTCAGCCGCAGCACTTCCACCGTTCCCTCGTCGGGTCGCACCACCCAGCACTCGTCCACGCCGATGGTGATGTAGTCCGCGATCTTGTCCTCCAAAATCCGCTGCGTCTCGCTGTTGGAGATGACCTCCACCACCAGTTCCGGCGCGACTTCCAGCGGCCCGATCTTCGGCGGCCCTCCGCCCTGCATCAAGCGATCATGGCTGATAAGCAGTAGATCCGGCTGGCGGATTTGCAGAGGGGTACGCTGGATTAGCACGTCAAATGGCGAAATGACGGCATGACCGCTGGTGGCGCGCTCGTACTCAGCCAGTTCTCCAGAAACATGGATGATTACGCGCTGCCGCCGCCACGTCACCTCTGGCTGGAAGACGCGCACTCCATTGACAATGTCATACCGTCCCTGCACTTCCGGCTCCGCCATGTACGCCTCATAGGTGAGCGTCGCGGCGGGTGCCTCGGTCATCGTCGCCATCGGGTTTCCTCCTGCAAAACGTGGCTGAAACGTCTGCTGGCTGTAGTGTACCCCAAGACGGTGCCGCAAAAGAAAAGCCCCGGAGGCAATTGCCTCCGGGGCGGGTCGTCCAGTCATCTACCACTTTTTGCGAATTTTGACCAGTAGCCTCCATGCCTTTTTACCGGCAGGGGGAGGGAGACGCTTGCCATTGCGGGTGATGTACCGGCAATAGACGACGGTGTAACCGGGTGGGACGAGATCATCCCCATTTCGTGCCATTATGGCGTCTCGTAACAGCCCGTGGGTCTGATAGGCCGGGCTGGGGTTGAATTGTCCGCATCACCTATGCTACAATTAGATGTCTAAGCTAATCGTTCGTGACCCTATAGCGAACGTAGTCGCGATCAACTTGATCGCAAAGTGGAGGCGGTAAGCCATGCTTACCGCCTTTTCTTTTTATTCCTCATCGACCTCATCGTCAAGATCGTCAAAGTCTTCATCAGAGGCGTCGTCCATATCACCGTCGGCATCCTCTGAAAAGGTTATTGTCTCAGCCGCCTGCTTGTCTCCTTTTGTGTTTTGCGAAGGGTACAAGTCCTGTGACAGAGTCAGAAGCTCAATTAGCTTGCTGATAGCTTCTGCTGTCACCTCCCCAAAGAACGATATTTCTGCGTCGCATGTCTTGGAGATATGAAAACGCAAGTTCCCCGTGACTGCTGGCGCTGCTGGCACTGGTCGTGCATTTCCTACTGGCTGGCTTGATGAGACATTAACAACAGGCTTGTTGTTAATGTCTTGCGCCTCGGACGCGCCACCTTCTTTCGGGTCGGGTTCCGCGACTACCGGCCCCAGGCGCGACAGAAAATCCAGTGTCTCTTTGTAAAACCGGATTACCTGATTCGCTCCATCCGACTGGTATCCATTCTGGATGAGGAAGTGCCGGATGGTTCCATCGCTGGGAAGTGTCGCCCCGTACTTCTCAAAGAGTTGTTTGAAGGCGGCAGGGCGTAGACCGAGGCGACGGATTGTTGCCTTGCGTTCTGGGTCGTCTTCAGGCAATTCCAGGATCGTGATTGCATCATTGGTTACTTTGTAACCCTCGTTGCTTGCAGAAGCAAGACCGAACTTGCGGAGAGCTGACAGCACTGCTTTCGCCGTGCCACTCAGCGATTTGTAGCCCAAAGCTTCAGCCGCAGCCTGAGCCGGAACGCTGTGAGTGTGTTCCTTCTCATAAATCTTTTGGATGCGCTCGATAGCTTGTTTGATGCCCAACTGTGGATAGTTCGGGCTTCGATTTGCTGTAGCTGCACGGTTGCCAGCGGTGGCACTAGGAACAGGAGATGGGACTTTGTCAGTCATAAATTGACTCCTCTCGTGACCTCGTTATAGTTTCACGAAGACTCTACCTGACAGGTTTTAGAAAGTCAATACTACGGACAAAAAATGTTCAAAGTGCTTTTTCAAAGGGAATCTACAACAAACGCGACTTTGTACAAAGACTTATGCGGCCACAGTGCAGTTAGCTAGATGAGAAAGGGGGGCTAGTGTAGTGCTGATAGCTTCTTGATTACCAGATTAGACAAATAGTTATTCCTGTATAATCAGTCTGGGAATAGAAGATTGGAAACATTAACTACTTGTTTTGACGGGTAATGCACTATGCCCAGTGATCGTAAAGCACCTAAATTGTTGCTGAACCCAGAACTTGTATAGGACTGCCCCACACGCAACGCTAATTCATGTCGTGAAATAGAGTGAGGGTAGCAAGCCAAAAGTTCAGCTAGAATTCGTCCTTGCGGTCGTGGTAGTCGGGCGATCCAGGCGTTATGCAAATCTTGAAGATTGCGAATAGGGGCGGCTGGTGCTGCTTCCTTCTCTCCTGCTTCTGTCATTGTCACAAAGCCAGGCATGGGATAATCAATGAGTTTTAATGTTCGCAGACGACCGAGGTTGTTAGTGAAGCCTGAACTAGTCGGAGACTGCTCGGCCCATACCGCTACATTATTACGAGCGACTTGTTGTATGCCTAACGCCTTGAAAGAGGCTAATGCATTTAGAATACGTTGCTGTGGTGCTGTGATTCCATCGTTATTAGCCAGTGGATTGGTTGCCAAGTATGAACCAGCGTCGGCTTGTGGTGCTGGAAGTAACCGCCTGGATGATTGTTTGGGGAGCAAAGAAGATGTGGAAGTAGCATTCTTTGCCAGAACGGCGCGGATTTCACCGGCGACGGACAGCAAATCTTTTCCCATCGCTGTCATGCCTTCCGCCGCCTGCTCTAGCCGTTCGACCTCGCCGGGCCGCAGGATGGGCACTTCGACCCGCTCGACAACGTGCTCCACAGGCCGATCCCGTAGTTGTTGCTCCAGCAAGTCTATCCGGCGGCGTAATTGTTCGGGGTCGTTCTCCGCCGCCGCCACAAGCGCACCGGAAAAGCGCTCTTTCAGAGCGGACAGATCAACCGAAGCCAGAGTACGGGGCGCGGCCAGTGTCTGGCCCACTCTGGGCGTCGCCGATGAGTCAAAAGTCTGCCGTTGCCGGATGTGAACACGCTTCAGGAGGCCTAGCCACGCCGGACTCCAGAACCACGCTTCGCCGACTTCTAGTGTCGCCAGCGACGCCATGACTGCCCGCCGCTCGTCTTCCGTCCCCTGCGCCTGTATCCAGCCGTCAATCGCTTTGCGGTCGTTGGGGCTGGTCAGGCGGAGGGTAATCAGAAGCTCGATCTGTGTCAGGACGTTTTTGCTGAGGACAGCGGGACGCTGCGTTATCAGCGTGACACCCAGCCCACGGGCGCGGCCACGGCGGACAATCCGGTCCATTGCCGCCAGCATAAGCGATTCGCCCCGGCCGGGAACCTGCGGGGCGATTGAGTCGGCCTCATCCACCATAAGATGCAGCGGCGCGCGGTTGATCTGATACAAACGGTCCAAGAAGGGCGCGAGGAAACGGGCGGCTTCTTCCTGCGTCATCAGCGAAAGATCAAGAACACAAGACAGGCGCTCGTCAACGATCAAGTCCGCGACGGAGCGACCGGAGCCGGGGTCAAGGGGAAGGTCGCCGTGATTGCCGCCCAAGATCAAGACTTGCAGACCACCCGCCGGTTCGCCTGCGGCGGACGCCCGCAAGCCCCACCACACGCCGACAGGATCAATCGCGACGACATGACCACCCGCCTTCAGCAGTTCTTCCGTAATGACGCTGGCGGTATAGGTCTTGCCAACGCCTCGCTTTGCAATGATCGCCGCAGTCTCGGTGATGAGGTCAAGCGGCAGGCGCAACTCCGACGAAATGTTGAGTGCTGTCTTCATAACGTGTCTCTTGTGTCACCATGTTCAGTAGCCCACTCTCCTGACTATGATACCCGCAACATATGTTCTATTGCTAGGGAACATGAACAAGTGCTAAGTCTTTCATATGATGGTACAATGATCATATGGATAGTATGGAGGCACAAGTGCAGCAGGAGGTCACGCGGATCGTCTCCATCGTGGAGGAACTGACGGGGCTGCCGTCGCAGTGGAGCGGGCGGGTGGAATTGGTGCCGGACGCGGAGTTTCGAGGCAGTGCGGCTTTCGGCAGGTCGCGCGACGCCGCCGGCAGGTCGTCGGTCAGCGCCCCTACCCGCCCCGCCAGGCGGCCCCGACGCCGCAGCGAGTCCGTGACCTTGCGGCGCGCGATGCCGAGCAGCCAGGGATATGGCCCCTGTGTCCCCCGGCGATCCGGCAACGCGACAAAGGCCGCCGCGAAGACTTCCGCCGTCACGTCTTCCGCCTCGTGGCGGTTCGGGATGCGGCGCGCGACATAAGCGAAGACGTCCGCCAGATACCGCTGATGCAGGGCATCCGCCGTCCAGACGCGCTCCCGCTGCTCCGCGCCCACATCATTCGGAGCGCTCGCCCGGCCCGTCCGCCTGAGCGCCAGCCAGTTGATCAAGGCTTGTCCTCCCTGGGTCATGGTGCCCGGTTTCCTTTCTTTTCCGCACCCTCACCCCTTAGTTCGCGGGCCGTGCCGGAATCTATCGGGCAGGGCAGAAACAGAAAGGGCGCGGCTGAAGCCGCGCCCTTCCGTTTCCGCTCTTTGCCGGTGGCTTAACTCTGCACATTACGCCGACTGGACGCGGCGGGGGGCAGGGTCTCGATCTCGCCGACCGCCCGCAGCAGAAGCTCGCGGGCACGGGATTTGGCGTCGGAGGGCTTCCAGGCCGCATTGGGGGTGGCGTCCAGGGCGTCCAAGACGAGCTGGCGGGCCTCGTCTATGCCGTTCTTCTTGCCGGTCCCATACTGGCGGCGGAAGGCGGCGTAGTCCTCGGCGGGGCGGATCAGCTCCGGCTCCCAGCGGCGGTACAGAACGAGGGCCAGGACGGTCCGGCGCAGCGCCTCGTCCCATGTCCGCGTTTTGGCGGTCGTGTAGATGGCGTGCATCCGCTCGGCGGAGCCGAAGGCGGCGCGGGCCAGCGGCCCCCAGCCGGCGATGTCGTCGAGCCGGGCCACGACCTCGGACAGCGGCGTCGGGGGCCACTCGGCCCGCTCCTGCTTGGCCCGGCCCGCGAGGTACAGGACGGGTTCGCGCGTGGCGGGATCAATACCCGCTTCGGGCTGCTTCATGGCGTCCAGGAATTGACGCTGGCGGCCGTCCAGCCAGTCGCGCAGGCCGGCTAGGCCCAGGGCGCGCTGCCGGTAGGTTTCGGCCAGCCGCGCGCCCAGGGCGCTGATTTCGGAGAGGGGCCGGGTTTCCAGGGCGCGCGTCGCGTCGCCCAGGGTCGGGCCGAACGATTCCAGCCCCGCCCGCAGGTAGAACAGGACGCGGCCCGCCGCGCGCTGCATGTCGGCGGTGGCGAACGAGGCCGTCGCGACGATCTCGTCGCGCAGCAGGACTTTGAGCTGGTCTTCCAGAACCGCTTTGCGGGACGCGCCCAGGCCGGCCGTGGCGAGGGCGAAGACGGGATCGCCGCCTTCGGGGATCAGGTCGGCCAGCGGCGACACGGGCGCTTCGAGGTCGCGTGTCCCTCGATTTGCGCCGTCCGGCGACGCGCCGCTGCCGGCCAGTTCGGGGATGCCGAAGGGCATGGTCGTGATGTCCTCCAGCTCGTCCGTGTGCTCGTCCATGCGGACTGCCCGGTCGCGGGCCAAATTCACGACTTCCAAGTAGAGTTCGGGGACGAAGTCCAGCAGGGACTGGAGCACGTCTCGGACAGCCTTGTTTTTGATCTGCGCCCGGTGGAGCAGCTCGTCGGTGTCCGCCATCAGCAGCTCGTCAATGTTCTTGTGCCACTCGTTGGTGGTCAGAAGCTGCCGCCAGCGCTCCGCCCGCTCGAAGTTGAGCAGCTTGGGCAGGGCGCGGCGGACATGGGGATCGGTGAGGAGCATGTCGGCCAGATCGGAGGCCGTCATCAGCGAGGGCAGGATCGCGCCAGCCAGCGTGCCCGACCCGACCGCGCGCTCCAGCCAGGCCCGCCCCTGCGCGGGCGTGCCCAGGTTGATGACCTGCCGATACTTTTCGGCGGGGAGGTTGGCGATCAGGGCGGTGTTCTGCTCCGGGTCGCCTTCGATCAGGGCGGCGACGACGGGCGCGGGCAGCGCGCCCAGGGTCTGGTGCCGCGCTTCGGGCGTCAGCGCGCGCAGCAGGCGGCCTTTTTCGGCCAGCGTCGGGGCCGCCTCGATGCGGGCGACGCTGACGGCGAGGTCATGAAAGGGCTCGACCGGGACCAGATCGTTGGCCGGCCCGGCTTCGGGTCCGTGGGTGGTTTCGGGTCCTTGTGTGGTTTCGGGTTCGTGGCTCATGCGTCCTCCCTGGAAACGCGCGACGGTGTGCAAAAAGCGCAAAGAAAAAGCGCCTTATTATACCCGATTCGGCCCCCGTTCCGTTATAATAGAGGAGACCCACCTCCTTGTTCACTGCGTTCACAGGGGTCCTCCCCAGAGGGGAGGACGAAGAGTTTCAGTACCCCGCGTTGTTCGAAACTCTTCCCCTTCCCGCTTCGGGAGGGGTGGCGAGCCTAAGCGAGCCGGGGTGGGTTCTTGGGAGACAGACATGCAGCACGAAGACATCCCGGCGGGACCCGCCGCGCCGGTCGCGGTCAACACCATCGTCGAGGTGCCGAAAGGCTCCTCCAACAAATACAAGTACGCCCCCAATTCCAACGTCTTTCGCTACGACCACACGCTCTTTTCGCCCTTGCACTACCCCTGCGACTACGGCTGGGTCTGCGGCACGAAGGGGAAGGGCCAGCGCAAGCCGCTGAACGTCATGGTGATGTCGTCCAACCCCACCTTCTGCGGCTGCCTCGTCGTCGCCCGCCCCGTCGGCGCGCTCTTGATGAACGACCACCGGGGCGAGGACCACAAGATCCTGTCGGTCGCCGTCGCCGACCCGCGCTTCGACGACATCCACTCCTTGAACGACCTGTCGGCTCACACCTTGCTCGAAATCCAGCACTTCTTCGAGATCTACCAGGTCTTGGAGCAGCACGAGGTCAAGATTCTTGGCTGGGAGGACGTGGCCGCGACACAGGCGCGGATACAGGCGGCGATTGAAGGGTGACCCGGCGGAAGGGACTTGTCTCGCGTGGATAAAGCACAGGAAAGATACACGCCGGAGTGGGTGGAGCGGGACTATGCGATGCACCAGCGGCTGGCAGCAGTGCGGGCTATCGCAAGTAGGCCGCGACCTGAAGATATGCCAGTCCTGAGGGCAGCCTTGTCAGATGAGTACGACGCCACGGCAAGGCACGCAGCACGCGCGCTCAAGAAACTGGGGCCGAGGGCATTGGAGGCCGTAGACGATCTGATTGCCGCCGCCACCATGCCGTGGAAGTTTGGCTGTCCGCAATGTTTTCCAGACGCGATGGAGGCTCTGGTTCGGATTGCTCCCACTCATCCCCGGCTAACGGAGATTTGTCAACATGCTCTGACCTGTCAGAATTACGGCATCCAGAAAGCGGCAGTCGTTTCGCTGGCAAAGATCGGAACCCCCGAAGCGCAAGACATCCTACGAGATGTTGACAAGTTCCGAGATGTCAGCATCCAGTGCAAGCATTGGGACAATCTCATGGCGAAGGTACTGGCCTCTCTGGGGGCATCCTCAAAGCCGAAATAATCCAGCAGGCTGATGAATCATTTGTGCAACCGGCTGTTGCACAAATTGGAACTTCTTTCTCGCTACTTGGCATCCGTATCTGCCGCAGGAAAGTCACCCAACTCGGCTTCCAGGGCCTCAATCGTCGGCAGGGCCGCCTGCCAGTCGCGCGGCAGGGCGTCCTGCAAGCGGTACGCCGCGATGCCCAGCGGCTTCGCCAGGTCGCGTAGGGCGTACTCCACCACAGTTTTGTTTTTGTCCCGGCACAGCAGCAGGCCGATGGTCGGCTGGTCATCCGGGTGGCGCAGCAGGTCGTCCACGGCGGACAGGTAGAAGTTCATCTGGCCCGCATCGCCCGGCGTGAACTTGCCGATCTTCAGGTCCACGACCACGAAGCAGCGCAAGCGCAGGTGGTAGAAGAGCAGGTCCAGGTAGAAGTCGTCGCCGCCCACTTCCAGGTGGTACTGGCTGCCCACGAACGCGAACCCTTCGCCGAGTTCCAGCAGGAAGCGCCGGATATGTTCCAGCAGGCCGCGCTCTAAGTCGCGCTCCTGCGCCTCGCCGCCGAGCGAGAGGAAGTCAAAATTGTAGGGGTCTTTGAGAAGCTGCTGGGCGAGGTCAGACTGCGGCGGGGGCAGGGTGCGGTCAAAGTTGGTCTGTGCCTGGCCCTGCCGTGCGTAAAGATTGCTGTCTATCTGGTGGACGAGGACGTTGCGACTCCACCCGTGCTGGATGGTCTGCTGGACGTACCAAAGTCGCTCAGGTTGGCCTTTGACTTTGTCCAGCAGGACGCAATTGTGGAACCAGGGAATTTGTGCAGCAACCTGCTGCACAATTGGTTCTTCGGGCCAGAATTGGGCGAACGCACGCATATATTTGAGGTTACGAGAGGACAAGCCTGTCATTTCCGGGAAGGCGGCGCGCAGATCGCGCGAGAGCCGCTCTACGACTTTTGCGCCCCAGCCCTCTTGCTGCTGACGCGAAAGTAAGTCACGCCCGATCTGCCAGTAGAGCAGGACCATCTCGCGGTTGACGGCAAGGCTCGCCCGCACCTGGGCGGCGCGGATGCGCTCTTTGAGGTCGGCGACAAACGCCGGGTAGTCGCTGGGGATGAGTTCGGATGCCATGCCTCTATTATAGCAGACGGCCGCCCAATCTTGGGCGGCCGTCTGCTATTGAAGGCTACTTCGCGTCCGGGTCCGCGACGGGGATGGGGACATTGGCCGTCGGCGCCCTTAGCTTGGACAGGTCGGGGGAGCCGGTGCGCTGCCAGGCGGTGAGCCAGACGGAGCCGAGGTGAGAGGCCGAAGCGTTGAGGCGGGCCAGCGCGATGGGGCGAGTGATGGCGCTGAAGGTCTTCCAGTAGACGGGGTTGTCCTGGTAGTAGTCGGAGGAGGGGCTGCCGTCCTTGGGGAGCGGCTTGTGCGTGAATGTGTTAAAGCCGGTCAGCAGCGGGCCGGTGTCGGGAACGGCCTTGCCGGCCTGGGTGGCCTGCACGCGAGCCTCGATGTCGGCCTGCAAGATGGTCGGGGTCAGGTCCAGGCTCTGGCCGGACCAGGCGCGGGCCGAGGCCAGCACGTCCGTGAGCGGCTGGGCCGGGTCGGGGGTCAGGTCGGCGGGCTTGATAGTGCTGTGAACCATTTCCTCCTCGAAGCGGGCGTGGATGCCGCGCTGGCCGGACAGTTGCCCGTCATAGTTGACGGCGGAGTGGAAAGGAACGTGGGCGTCGGCGACGTAGTGGCCCAGAATGGCGGCATCGGCCAGGATCAGGTCCGGGTCGCTGCCCTTCATGGCGCCGGCCAGGCGGCTGGTCCACAGGTCAATGGTCCAGTCCACCGTGCCCTTGCTTTCCACGAGGTCGTGGCCGAACTTGGCGTCGGCGTCCGCCCGTTTGACGGGCAGGTTGAGCAGGGCGAAGTCGGAGGGCGTGCCATAGGCGTCCAGATCAATGAAGTGGTGCGGGCCTTCGCCCGGCACATGCTGCTTGTCCCGCCAAGCGTCGGGGTCGCTGCTGTGGGCGGCGAGGAAGGCTTGATTGGCCCCGAAGAACTTGGCGAGCGAGGTCTCCGGCGGGAGCGTCCCGACGGCGGCGGAGTTGGCATAGATGTGCCCGGTCTTTCCCCAGGCGGAGGCGCGCGGCGTCAGCCCGGCGGCCAGGAACAGGGCCGCCACGGCGGCGATGGTCTTGTTCAAAATCTTGGGTCCTTTCTCGGTGAAAACGCGCTTGTAGAGAAGAGGGCCCATCCCCTCGAAACTGTCGTCTTTGAAATCAGCCGCTATTATACCGGAGAACCCTACCCCGCGGCAAGCGGCCTCCTACACCACCCAGGGCAATCGCATATGGAAGGCAGGGGCACGGTAGAGAGGGCAGGCACGGGGGGAGGGAGACAGGGCAGGCACGGGATCAAAAGAGGGCAGGCACGGGGGCCTGCCCCTACGTCCCCCGGCATTGGTAGGGGCAACCCCCCGTGGTTGCCCTCCTCCCTCCCCGTGGTTGCCCTCCGTCTGTCATCTATAGGTGATTGCCCTGCTACACCACCGTCTGTTTCCATTGTCCCCATTTGAACAGGATCAGGGCGGCCAGCCCGCTGAGGGCGGTGCTCAGAGACATCGCCCACCACGCCCCGACCGCGCCCATGTGGAGCGGGTAGATAGCAGCCCACGCGACCGGAAGGCGGACCAGCCACATAGTCACAATGCCGGCCAGGGCGGGCGCTTTCGTGTCCCCCGCGCCGTTCAGAGCGCCCGTCAGGATCATCCCCAGCGCGAGGAACGGCTCGGACAGGGCGGCGATCCGCAGGTACGCGACGGCCAGCGGCACGACCTTTGGGTCATGCGTAAAGATGTGCGTGAAGGGCGCGGCGAGCGTGAAAAAGACTGCTCCCATAAAGACCATGACCGCCAGCCCTTGCAGCAGGGCGACCCAGGCGGCGCGCTCGGCCCGGCCGGGATTGCCCGCGCCCAGGTTTTGTCCGGTCAGCGTCGAGGCGGCCATCGAGAAGGCGAAGCCGGGCATGAAGGCGATGCTCTCGGACGTCAGCCCAATGGTCAGCGCGGCCACAGCCGCCGTCGCCTGCGGCGAGCGGGCGAGGACGCCGGTGAAGATCATCATGGAGAGGACGCGCGACAGGTTTTGCCCGGCTGCGGGCAGACCGATGTTCAGGATGCGCCGCGTCCACTCCATGTCGAGCCGTTTCAGGCGGGTCATCAGACCGCGCACCGGCGAGTCGCGCAGGAACCAGAGGTACAGCAGGGCGCCGATGACCTGCGAGGCGATCAGGGCGACCGCGCCGCCGACCAGGCCCATCCGGGGGAAGCCCCAGTGGCCGAAGATCAGGAGCCAGTCGCCGCCGAGGTGGATGATGTTGACGCCGATCATCACGCGCAGCGGGGTCACGGTGTCGCCCAAGCCCCGGAAGACGCTGCTGAGAATCAGCATCAGGAACAGGGCGGGGATGCCCAGGATCGTTACGGTGAGGTACTGGACGCACAGAGCGGCGGCCTGCGGGTTGACGCCCATCCAGCCGACGACCAGGTGCCGCAGCGGCCAGACCAGGGCCATGCACGCGAGAGCCGAGAGGAACGCGATCCAGACCGATTGGTTCGCCGCAAGCGTGGCCTGGTCGGGCTGCTTGGCGCCGGTGAAGCGGGCGACGAGGGCCGAGGTGCCGACCGAGATGGACATGCCGACCGAGAACAGCAGGAACATGAACTGGCCGCCGACGCCGACGGCGGCCAGGGCGTCCGAGCCGAGGTGCCCGACGAAGAAGCGGTCCGTGAACGAGTTCAGCGTCTGGAGCAGCATGGTCAGCACGGACGGCCACGCCAGCATCCAGACCGCCCGGTGCAGGCCCTGCGGCGTTTCCTCCGCCTCACCTGAGACCGGCAGTGGGCCGATGTCCTCTTGATGTTCCGCCGCGCCCTCGCGCCGCGCCCCGACCGCGCTGTCTAGTGCCAAAGCTCCTGTCTTTCCATGTGCCGCCTCAGTGCGGGCCAAACCGTCCTTCATTGTACCCGGCAGGCGGGCTGAGGAATGCAGGAAGAACACCGGCGGGGCGGGAAAAGTTCGGGGGGAAGGGCAAGGCAATGAGCGGCGGTATTAGCTAGACTTCATCCATTTTGGTAACGCACCGCGATTGAGCGGCTGAGGGTAACAGATTACTCACAGAACTTGGGCAGTGAATTTTTGGAGGTCCGTCGTTCCGCAGGATATGCAAAAACTCCTTGACAGTTATTGCCTCTCTCTGAACAAAGGGTGCCAAAAATGGATAAAATCTAATTAATTGCTTAATGCTACCTTAACAAAACAGTGGTATAATTACCCACGAAATGCACAGGCTAACCGATCGCGCTGCGGTGACAGCATTCCACCGTTCTCTTAAATGAGTCCGCAGATGTCCATCTACAAATGGATGCCGTGAACGCATTTACCTGTAGCCCGAACGACCGATGTGAAGGAGACAATCAATGCAAACGAATCTCTTGAACTGCTCGACCGCTGCTGATGAACGAGGTACAACAACTCACCCTGATACCTCCTCTCAAACCTGATACCTCCTCTCAAAGAGGATGGGTATACTCCGTCTTCGTTCTCGCCCTAGTTCTGTTGGGCACCACTCTCCTGCCTGCCCCAACTCATGCTCAGGCGAACGCGAGTGACTCGGTTCTCGCCTCCAACGGAATACGGATTGATGCCAAAGTCATCGGTCATGCAAGACAGGTACTAGCATCTGTCATGCGGACGCTCGCCCCGGAAGACCGAGAGAATGTTGTCTATGTTGATCTGGACAACAGGGTTTACGCTAACAAACCCGAACTGCTCCAAGATTTGTATCTTGCTCCGATGGCAACGGACAACAGCTACATCTCTCCCACAGGAGAGGTTGTAGCTGTCCCGCGGCTTACGAGCCGTCCTGCCTCGTTCGGCCGTGTCACGCCTCTGGGCGTCGGTGCAGTCTCACCCCTCGTCGTCACCCCCGCGCCGGATAGCGGAGGCACTGGCCCTTTCCGCCGGGTTTACAGCGGGGCGACGACTACTGCTGGCTACTCTTGGGAGTCAGCCAGTATCAGCCTCAAAGGCTCCTCCAACGTCTATACTGATCCCGCTGGCACTGATGCAGCGGAAGTGTACGAGGGCGGCTGGGGTGCTACTGCCGGTGCGGTGGATGCAGGCTTCCAATACAGTAGCACTTACAACAACTGGTCTGCCATCGTGCAGCGCGAAACCCCGACAGGAATACAAATCTGGGTTTATCCCACAAGCCGCTTCATCTCCGACGAGGAGGATAACCTCAAGTTCTATGTGCCTAGCGATAACAATGTGGCAATCGCTTGGACAGCAACCCCCTTCCCGTCAGGAACGAGGACGCAGAGGACGATGGTTTTTGCAGAAGCCGCAGCGTACGGCTGGCAAGCGAGTGGTGCTGGTTGTATAATGAAACGAATGACCAGCATCGCGCAGCAGCCCCCGGAGGACCTGTTCAGTGGCTCCTACGTCAAGAACATCCGCTGGTACGGCTGCTTGATCGGTGCCAGTTCAACTTCTAACCATGTCTGGACCTCAGCGGACGTGGGCGGTTATCAGAGCTATCCCAGCGGCTCACCAAAGGTGAGCGTAACCTATGTCGGCCCTGCGGAAGAAACGGACACTATAGACCTGAGGCTTTAGCTCGTGCCTTTCACCTCGTTTCAATCTTCGTGGTTTTCTCACAGCAGCCATTCCCAACCGAGAGTGGCTGCTGTTCGATCACCGCCCACCATCTCGGCTTCTGACTTGTGCGTTCAAGCCTCTGCTTTTCGTTGACAGGTGGGTTTATGCGTCAGAGTAAATCGTTCGTAGATCAAATGGTTCTTGTCTTTCTTTTCGCCGCTTTCTTGGGTGCAGCGCGCGGAGAAATAGCAACCAATACCAGGCCGACCCACCTGCTTGGTCTCGCGTTGCGTTCCGTGGGAGGTCACAAGCTGAAACGCTCCGTCCTGTCTGAGGTTTTGTACCGCCCTGGTAAAGTGGAGAGACTGTACCTTGTCACGAAGTCAGGCAGCCTCTACTCGTTCTATGTGAGGAACTCAAAAGCTACTATGCAGTGGCAAGCGAGCCTTGTCTCATCTGGCTCTCGGAATGCTCTCGCTCCGTCGGGGCCATTGGGGTATTATTTCCAGCGGCAAAACAAGCGGATATCAAACACAGCTTTGGGGTCTGAGCGCAGCCGGTCAGTGTCCTTCCTAAATGATTTAGATGACCCCGTTCCAATTACGGCATATAAGATGTAGCCCACTGGTATTTAGAAGCCACTTATTTACCAGGGTATAATAAATAAAGCCTCCGCCTGCATGGACACAAGAGAGAGGCTCAGGCGGCTCCTCTGTCCACGCAGGTGAACAATCTGCTCCTCTGTCCACGCAGGTGAACAATCGCACTTCGACAGACCCAGTACAGACCCGGATTTCAATCCGGGGTGGCCCGTGCGTAACATCAGTATATAGTCTCTAGGAGGCAGGGCGTGATGAATCGCGCCCTACTCCTTCGGGGCGGGGGCGGCTTCGGTCTGGGTCTGATGCTCGACGCGACTCAGGACGAGGGGCTTGGGGGAGGCGAGCAGGGGGTAGCAGGGGGCCGATGTCGGGCCGTAGACGACCGGCATGAGGGTCAGATTCGTGCCGTCGCAGTGGACGGTGTAGGTCGCCGTGTCGTGGAACCAGGACGCCTGGGCGTAGGGCGTCATCGGTACGGGATGGCCGTCGAGGTTCAGGCTCGTGCAGTGGACCGTCAACCGACCGTCTTTAAGCGTGTACGTCCCGACGCCGCCGATAGCGCCGGTCGGGAAGGTGATGACGGTCCCGGCCACGCCGCCGGGCAGGAAAAAGAGGGCGGTGTGCATGGTCCGGCTGTAATCCCGGCCGGACGCCGAGTTCCAAACGAGGTCGCCGCTCCACTTGCCGGCCAGCAGATCCGCGCTCTTGACCCGCCGATCAAACCCGCCGGCGAGGGCGGCGGCCAGAAGGGCGGCGACGCAGAAGGCCGCGCCCGCGATGGCGCGGCCATGCCGGGCCAAAAAGAATTTCACGAAAAAGCGTTTCTCCATATTCAATAGAGTTGTGGTGCAAATAAGCCTTTTGGCTCTGTAAGGCTCCCTGAGCGCATTATAGCTTCCTGAATGAAAATCTTGTCAATTTATCGTCACCAGGGGCCTCACAGCCGCTCCAAGCGGCAAGAAAAGCCATTCCTGAGTCAAGAGACTGAATAATTGCACCACAACTCTAATGTATCGGCGTCTCGGGCCAGGTTTTCCAGTCGCCGACATAAAGCACTTCTTCTTCCAAAGTCACGCTGAACCGCTCCTGCACGGCCGTCTTGACCCGCTGCGCCAGCGTCCGCAGATCGGAGGCGGTCGCGCCGCCCGCGTTGACGAGGAAGTTGGCGTGTTTCTCCGAGACCTGGGCGCCGCCCACGCGCAGGCCCTTCAGGCCGCAGGCTTCGCTGAGGAAGCCCGCCGGGACAACGCCCGCCGCCTTCATGCCGGCGGGCAGGTGCGGCAGGCTCTCGGCCAAAGCCTTGTCGTTGACATTCTTGAAGAACGACCCCGCCGAGGGCGCGTAGGGCTGCTTGGCCCGCCGCTGCGCCTGGTACTCTTTGGCGCGGGCCAGAATCGCGTCGGGGTCGCCCCGCTCCGTCAGGTGCAGGGTGCAGGACAGGATGACGGTGCGCCCGATCCCCGCCCGGCGCAGGCGGCTGTCACGGTAGGAGAACTCCATCCACTCCGGGCCGACCGTCTGGTCCCGCCCGTCCGTGAAGACCCGGACTGAGCGGACGAGCGGCCCGATGTTGCCCCGGTACGCCCCGGCGTTGCTGACCAGCGCCCCGCCCACCGTGCCGGGGATGCCGATGGCCCATTCCAGACCCCGAAAACCGGCCCGCGCAGTCTGCAAAAAGAGCGAGCCGAACGAGACGCCGCTTTCGGCCCGCGTCTCCTCGCCGACATGGCAGCCCTTGCAGCGGTTCTGGATGACCAGGCCGTCATAGCCGGCGTCGCTCATCAGCAGGTTCGATCCATGCCCGACGAACAAGTAGGGAATGTCGTGCGCGGCGCACAGACCGAGCACCTGCGCCAGCGTCTCCACCTGGGACGCCGCCCAGAACCAGCGTGCCGGCCCGCCGACTTTCAGCGTCGTGTGCCGCGCCATCGGCTCGTCCCGCTTCAGCGCGCCGCCCAGCGCGTTTTGTAAAATCCGCTCCGTCTCGCCCTCTGTCGTCATCATAAGCCTGTTGTCTGCATTAACGGGCTATAGTGTATCACAAGGGAGGCATGAATGGCAAGGGGCGTCTGCGTCTAGGCGCCACCGGCCCGCGCTCGGAACCAGTCCACCGTCTTCCGAATCGCCTCCTCCGTCGGCGTGGCACGCCAGCCGAAGGCCTCCTCGAAGCGGCGCGAATCCACGATCTGCGGCTCGGTGTACTGGTAGAACATCTCGACCAGTTCGCGCATCTGGGGGTTGAACAGGCCCACCGCTTGGACCATGAATTTCGGGAGCGCCTGGATTCGGACCGGATGGCCGATGGCCGCGCCGATCAGACGCACCATCTCCCGCGTCGTCACGGCGGGGGCGACCGGCAGGAGCCAGTCGCGCCCCAGCGCCTCCGGGCGTTCGCCCAATGTCGCCAGACCCCGCGCCACATCCCCCATGTAGCTGAAGGAGTGGGGCAGATCCACATTGCCAAGCACCTGCGCCGATCTACCGGCCAGCGCGGGTGGGAAGACGCGCTCACCCAGGGCGGAGTTGAAGACGCGGGGGCCGAAAAAGTCCGCCGCCCGACCCAGCGCGACCTGCACTGTGCCGCTCCGGTGCGCCTGAAGGTAGTTTTCGGCGACCTGGGCGCGCATCCGCCCTTTGCGCGTCGTCGCCGCGTGGGGCGTGTCCTCGGTCATGGGCTGCCCGTGCGTCTCGCCGTACATATAGAGCGTGTCGGTCACGACTAATATAGCCCCCGCCTCGCCTGCTCCCGCAATGAGTGAGTTGTGTAAGCGCGGGATGACCTCGTATTGCTCGATGTAGGGCACGTTGGCGCAGTGATAAACCACGGCCGCTCCCCGGCAGAGTTCTTTTGCCGTGTCGGGATTGGTCGCATCGGCGGCGATGAGTTCAACCCCATCGGGGACTGCCGCCCTGCCGCTGCGGTTGATGAGCCGGACCCGTTTGCCTTGCGCCAGCAAAACATCGGTGAGCGTAAGACCGACGGGGCCGGTCCCGAAGACGACGTGCAGTTCGTTTTTGCGGTTTTCAGGTGTGTTCATGGAGATGTCCTTTCGCGCTCTATAGCACCGTGCGAAAATCTAACTATGTTAGGATAGAGGTAAATAAAAAACTGTTCACTCCTGCCTGCCACTGGCGGCCCAGGCGAACAGCAGGTCTCGGACCGCCTGCTCCGCCAGGTGTTCGGCCCGTGCCGGCCCGCCGCCTAGTCTATCAAGCAGCGACACGCTGACCAGACCGTGCAGCAGCGCCCAGAGCGTTTCGACTGCTCCCTGCACGTCATGCAGAGCGATCCCCTGCTCTCCTGCCCAGTCTTCCAGCGCTTCCCGCCCGACGGCAGCGCTCTGCCGTGCCCCCACTAGCGTCTCTTCCGTGGACAAACCGGCGCTGTCCCAGCCGTTCATCACCTGATAGAGTTCCGGCTGCTCCTGGGCAAATCGCCAGTAGGCTCTTCCCATCTGCAAGATGCGCTCGGCGGGATCAGCCGTCTCCAGACCGGAGCGGTGCATGGCGTCGGCCAGCGAGTTAAAGCCCTCACGCTGAAGCTCACCCAGGATCGCGTCTTTGTTGGTGAAGTGTTCATAAATCGTGGGCGGGCTGTACTCGATCATCTCGGCCACGCGCCGGATCGTGACGGCGGGCCAGCCTTCTTCACGGGCGATTTTGCGCGCCGCCGCCAGAATGCCCTCCCGCGTCGCCTGTTTCTGTCTTTCCCGCCGCTCTTTGATGCCCATTGCCTATCGCTCGTCTGTTTTCTAACGCTGTTCAGCAACATCATAGCACAACCAAATGAAGCGTGTCAACCCCCACAGGAGATTTTCTGGTACAATTGCCTATGTGACTGAACTTGAACTGCTGCATGACGAAATCCGCGCCTGCCGCCGGTGCGAGGCGGACGGCTTCCCTATCTCGCCGCCGCCGCTCGCCTGGGGGCAGGCCCCGGCCCCCTTCCTGCTCGTCGGCCAGGCGCCGGGCCTGAGCGACCTGCGCGGGGAGCGGATGTACCTCGGCCCCGCTGCCCGGAAGCTGATCGGCTGGCTGTGCGAGGCGGGCTTTACACCCGACGACATGGGCACCACGGTCTACATGACGGCCCTGACCAAGTGCTTCCCCGGACGGCTGCCCGGCAAAAGCACGGACCGAGCGCCTTCGCCCAGGGAGCGGGCGAACTGCCGCCCCTGGCTGGACGCGCAGTGGCGACTGGTGCAGCCGCGCGTCGTCCTCTTGTTCGGCAAGATGGCAGTGGACACGTTCCTGCCGCGAATGTCATTGGAGCAGGCCGTCGGCCACACGTTCGACCTGTACGGCATCACCTATGTCCCCCTGCCCCATTCGTCGGGGGCCAGCACCTGGCTCAACGACGCCGGGCACCGCGCGCTGCTGGCGGAAGCAATTGAGCGCATCAGGGAGCAAAGGGAGCGGGTGTTGGGGGCGAGCCAATAGAGGAAGGGCGACCCTTGTGTTCGTCCCTTTTGGGCGATCTTCGCCTTTTGCAACCTTTTCGCGCCCGCCGTGTCAAAGGAGATAGGAAGATGATTTACCTAATCTGCTCCACATTGCTTCTCATCGGCGTCCTCGGCCTGCTGGCGCAGATGCTGCTCGGCGGCGCCCACACGGGACACCTCGGCAGTCACGCCCACGCGGGCCACACGCACGGCGGTCACGCCGGGCAGCACGGGCAAGGGCAACAGGCACACGGACAACACCACGACGGGCGGGGCCACAATCGGGGGCCATCGCCGCTGTGGGCGCTGCTGTCGCCGCTGACCTTTTTCAGCGTGTGCCTCGGCACGGGCGCGACGGGCCTGCTGCTGAAGCACCTGCACCTGCGGCCCGGACTCGTCGCGCTCGCCGCCCTGCTCGGCGGGCTGGTGTTTTACGGGCTGATCATCCGGCCCTTATGGAACGTCATCTTCCGGTTCGCGTCCACGCCCAGCACCGCCCTGGCGGGGACGGTGGCGCAGGAGGCCGAGGCGCTGACGCGCTTCGACGCCGGGGGCAAAGGGCTGGTGCGCCTCACGATTGACGGGCAGCTCGTCCGCGTCCTCGCCACTTTGGAGCCGGACGACCGTCCTGCGTCCGCCGTTGTCCGCCCCGGCGACCGGCTCACCGTCACGAGCGTGGACGGGCGGAGTAATTCCTGCCGCGTGGCGCGGCTGTAACCTACCCCCGCCGCAAGCGGCGACCCTCCCTGTTAGGGAAGGGTGAAGACAGAATAACATAGGCAAAGGCCCTGCCTATTACCCTCCCTTAACAGGGAGGGTCGCCGCTTGCGGCGGGGAGAGGTCTGCCGAGGGCTGCTCAGAACAAGGAGAAACCGATGGACCCCAGCATGATTATCGTAGTCGTTCTCGTCATCTTCGCCGTGATCCTCATCCCGGTCATCATCAGCCGCTTCCTCACCACGGTGGATGCCGGCACGATCCGGCTCGTGTCCCGCTTCGGCGGCAGCACCTCCATCTACAAGGGGCCGGGCAAGGCCATCGAGGTGCCCCTGCTGACGACCAGCACGACCATCCCGTCCAAGGCCATCAACATTGACCTGGACATCGCCGACCAGACAGCCGACGTGGACCGCAACGGCGTCCCCAAGCCGATCAAGGTCCGCGTCCTGGCCTCGGCCATCGTCTCCGTTGGCGATTCCGACGAGATGATCACGACGGCGGCCAACAAGTTCTTTTCCAAGCCGCAATCCGAGCAGACGGCGACGCTGTCCGACCTGCTGACCTCCACGGGGCGGCGGGCGGTCAACCTGCTCAACCACGATGAATTGTTCTCGTCCAAAGGCCAGCGCGACATTTCCGCCCTGGCCCCCGGCTCGGACGTGGCCCGGTCCATTGCCGCCGTGCCCGTGGAGGAGGACGACCGGCTGGCGCTCATCATCAAAGGCGCCTGCTCGCGGGAATTGCAGGACCTGGGGCTGGTCTTCAACTCGCTGAACATCAAGGAAGTCCAGAGCGAGGTCGCCGAAGCGCGGCGGCGTCAGTCCGCCGTCGAGGCCAAGGCCAACGCCGACATCGTTTCCGCCGACCAGGAGCGGCGGGCGCGCGAGGCGCAACTGGGGGCCGAGCAGGCGATCAGCGACAAGCAGCGCGACCTGGAGCAGCGCAAGGCGCAGAACGCCGCCACGGTCGCCGAGGCCGAGGCGACCAAGCAGTCCGCCCTCGCCATCCAGCGCGAGGCCGAACTGAAGGCGACGCAGATCGCCCAGGCGAATGCCGACGCCGCCCGCGTCCGCATCCAGGCGGAGGCATCGGCGGACGCCGAGGCCGTCAAGGTGCGGACGCTGGGCTTGGCTCAGGCCGACGCCATCCGGGCCGTCAACGAGGCGATCCAGCAGGGCGGCGACGCCTACCTGGCCTTGAAGCAATTGGAACTGCTGCCGCAGATCGTTCCCGGCATCGCCGAGGCGCTGGCGAACGCCAAATTGATCAACATCAGCGGCGCGGGCGACGGGCGCGGCGCGGCGGGCAACGCCACGGACCAGATCACCGGCGTCATCCAGACCCTGCTGGCGACGCAACTCGTCAGCGGTCAGCTCCGGCTGGACGCCCCTGAGAGCATCACCCTCCCGCCCAAGACCAACGGCGTCGAGCCGGCCCCTGCGGAGCCGGTGGCGCTGGGCGTCCGGCGGCGGTAACAGAGGAAGGGGCGGGCCATGATCCGGCTCGTCCGCAGGTTGCCACGCATTGAAATGCGTGGCTGAGAAGCGCCCGGTGTCCAGGGGACACAAGAAATGCTTGACAGTTGGCTTTCCGGTCTTCCGTCCCCTAGACGGTGGGCATTTCTCAGCCTCGGGTTTCAACCCGTGGCGACGGCTACGGCGACGCTTCAACCCGTGGCAGACCCATTCTCGTACATAACCATGAACCGCATCGCCATTATCGGCCCCGGCGGGGCGGGCAAGTCCACGTTGGCGCGTCAACTCGGCGACCGGCTGGGCCTGCCCGTCGTTCACCTGGACGCCCACTACTGGCACGAGGGGTGGACCGAAACGCCGAACGACGTTTGGGAACAGGCCGTGCGCGAACTGACCGAGCGCGAGACGTGGATACTGGACGGCAACTATGGCGGCACGATGGACATCCGGCTTGCCGCCGCCGACACGATCATCTTCCTTGACTTGCCGCCCCTGCTGTGCTTGTGGCGGGTGGTTGCGCGGCAGGTCCGGTACTGGAAGCAAACGCGCCCCGACATGGGGCCAAGCTGCCCGGAGCGGCTCACCTCGTTCTTTTTGAAGTATATCTGGAACTACCGCCGCGACCGACGGCCTGGGATACTGGCGAAGATGGGGCAGTACGCCGAGGGGCGACGGCTTGTTCACTTGCAGACGCCCGGCCAAGTTCGCCGATTCCTGGAGACGCTGTCGGCGTGGGAAACCTTAGATTCACAACCAACCGCCTGATCCTGCGCGAGTTCGCGGAAGACGACTGGCGGGCGACGCTGGCCTATCAGTCCGACCCGCTGTACCTACGCTACTATGAATGGACTGACCGCACCGAGGAGGATGTGCGCGGGTTCGTCGGCTTGTTCCTGGCACAGCAGGCGGAGCAGCCCCGGCGTAAGTTTCCGTTTGCCCTCACCCGGAAGGAGGATGGACGGCTCATTGGCAATGGCGGCGTCCGCGTAAACGACGCGAAGATGCGGGAAGCCAACATCGGCTATGAACTGGACCCACGCCTCTGGGGGCACGGTTTAGCGACGGAGGCGGCACGCGAACTGCTTCGGTTCGGCTTCGCAGAGCTGGGGATGCACCGCATCTACGCCGAGTGCGTCGCCGATAACGCGGCCTCGGCGCGCGTCCTGGATAAGATCGGGATGCAGCGCGAGGCCCGCCTGCGGGAGAAGACGTGGTTCAAAGACCGCTGGTGGGATATACTCATTTACGCGATATTGGAGGGCGAGTGGCGGGCCGCACACCCGCCCGCGTCTTGACAAGTTCATTATAACTGGACTATAGTGACCCATGACCCGACGCTTGTTCTGCCTCCTCGGCCTGCTCCTGTGCCTGGCCTCAACGGTATCTGCCGCGCCGCCGCGCCGCATCGTCTCGCTGTCGCCCGCCATGACGGAGATGGTGTTCGCGCTGGGCCTGGGCCGGTTTGTCGTCGGCGACACGGTCTACTGTGATTATCCGCCCGCCGCGAAGGCGATTGCCAAAGTAGGCGATGTCAACACGAACTACGAACGGGTGCTGGCCCTGCACCCCGACTTGATCGTTGCCGATGCCGTCGCCAACGGACGGGCGGTGGCGCGGCTGACGCAGCTTCGTCAGCCAGTCCTGGCCGTCAGCCCGACGTCGCTGCCCGCCGTCGAAACCAGCCTGCGGCAGATCGGGGAGCGGACGGGGACGACCCGGCAGGCCGAAGCGGTTATCGCAAGTATGGAGCGCAAGGCGCGGCAGGCGGCACAGATCGCCGCGTCGGACAAGCGCCCCCGCCCGCGCGTCCTCCTCGTCGTGCAGACCAGCCCTCTCTGGACAGCGGGCGTGGGGACATTTATGAATGACCTGGTGACGCGCGCTGGGGGCGTCAACATCGGGGCCGCTGTGCGCGGCTACGGGACGTTCTCCAAAGAATTGGTGCTGGCGCACCCGCCCGATGTCATTCTGGGCGACGCGAACGTCGAATCCGCCTTCCGCGCCGACCCGCTCCTGGGCCGGCTGCCCGCCATGCGCGCGGGGCGTTTCTACGCCCTGCCGGGCGACCTGACCTCGCGCCCCGGCCCGCGCCTGGCCGATGGATTGGTACTGGTGGCGCGGGCGCTGCATTCAAGATGAAGAACCTAGAAGCCCCCCCCGCCCCCAATAATGGGGGAGCCAGAGGGGAAGGAACCAAAAAACATAGGCGTTTTTCCGGCCCCCCCATTATTGGGGGCGGGGGGGGCCTCCTGCTCCTCGCATCCCTGATCCTCGCCGTCGGCATCGGGCAGGTGCATCTATCGCCCGGTGAGGTCTGGACCGGTCTCCGGCACGGCCCGAATAGCTTGGACAGCAATGCCGAGATCGTATGGAGCCGCTTGCCGCGCGTCTGCCTGGCCGCGCTCGTCGGCGCGTCGCTCGCCGCCGCCGGGGTTGCCTTCCAGGCCCTGCTGCGGAACGATCTGGCGGACCCCTACCTCGTCGGCGTCTCGGCGGGCGCGTCCGTCGGGTCGGAGGCGACGATCCTGGCCCATCAGGAGGCGGCGCTGGGCGGCTTTGCCCTGCCTGTGGCGGCCTTCGGCGCGGCCTCCGCCGCCATGACGGTGGTCTACACGCTGGCCCGGCGGCAGGGGCGCGTCCTGGTGACATCGCTGCTGCTGGTGGGGGTCGTCGTCAGCGCGTTTCTGGGCGGCATTTCTACGCTGCTGATGATGTTTAGCCGCCCCAATGATGCCCAGTATCTCCAGTTCCGGCTGAACGGCTCCCTCCAGGACGCGACTCTGGCGCAGTGCGGCGTGACGCTGGGCTTCCTGGTCGCCGGCCTGCTGATTTTGTCCGTGGAAGCGCGGGCGATGAACCTGTTTGCGCTGGGCGAGGAGTCGGCGCAGCAATTGGGCGTGGAAACGGAGCGGTTCAAGACGATCCTCATCATCACCGGATCACTGCTGACGGCGGCGACGGTCGCCTTTGCGGGCATCATCGGCTTCGTCGGGTTGATGTCGCCGCACATCGCCCGCAAGCTGGCGCGGACGCCGGACCACCGGATCGTGCTGCCGCTGGCGACGCTGGGCGGTTCCATCCTCATGGTCTGGGCCGACACGGCGGCGCGCAGCCTCCTACCCGATGGGCGCGAGCTGCCCGTCGGCATCGTGACGGCCTTCTTCGGGGCGATCTTCTTCCTCTACCTGCTGCGGCGGCAGGGGCGGACGCCATAGCACCCCTGTTGCTGTGCTATGGCATCCCTCACGGCCATGCTACAAGCCGTAAACATCCGGGTACAACATGCGGAAGTCGTGCCCCTGCGTCGTAATGTAACTCCGGCTTGACACATCCCGCTCCGATTGGTATAATCCAACTATCCCCCGCAATGGCGCGCGGCCTAACGCTAAACAGGCAGGAGCCGCCGCCATTCCCATGTCCCTCTTCGACCAATACACC